>VOFB01000065.1_pt1 | contig 27622 bp, 38 predicted proteins | sample 5384141 | NCBI WGS metagenome assembly VOFB01 (sample SAMN12384721, study PRJNA508395) | human gut metagenome | isolation source: healthy gut A | host: Homo sapiens | reverse complement strand
GGTGCTGGAGCCGGGTGCGTACCCGTCCGCGCTGGTGCTGGCAAACTTCAAGGAAAAAGATGTGGACACCCTGCTGGACCTGATGAAGCAGGCCAAGGTGAATATCCCGCTCAAGGCCATCGTGACACCCAGCAATAAAAACTGGGTCTTCGGCGACCTGTTGGCCCACCTGCAGGAAGAGCACACTGCCTTTACCGCGGCGGCAAAGGAGCAGGCATGAGCATCCGCGAGAAACTGAAACAATGGAAGCGCTTTGCCGCCGGAGCGACGGCTGCGGTGCTCTGTGCAGGGCTTCTGGCGGCTGCACGGGAAAGAACACGGCAGGCTCTTCGGATGGCACAGCGGCGCAGGAGGGGCCTCAGCGCTACTCCACCATCTTTTATGATGCCTTTGACACGGTGACCCAGGTCATTGCCTACTGCGACAGCGAGGAAGAGTTTACCCGGCAGATGGACGCCCTCCACGCCGACCTGCTGGAGTATCACCAGCTCTATGATATCTACAACGACTACGACGGCGTGACCAACATCAAGACCATCAACGACAATGCGGGCACTGCCCCGGTGACAGTGGATGACAAGATCCTCGGGATGCTGGAGCTGGCCCGGAAGATGTACAATACCACTGACGGCAAGCTGAACATTGCCATGGGCAGCGTGCTCCGCATCTGGCACGATTACCGGGAGGCCGCCGGGCAGACCGAGACGGACGCGGACAACAAGCTGCCCAGCCAGGAAGAGCTGGACGCCGCCGCCCAGCACTGCGACATCAACAACCTTGTCATGGATGAAGAAGCCAAGACCGTTTATCTGGCCGACCCGGAAATGTCGCTGGATGTGGGCAGCGTGGGCAAAGGGCTACGCCGTGGAAATGGTGTGTCAGGCTGCCGAAGCCCGGGGCCTGACCAGCGCCCTCATCAGCGTGGGGGGCAACCTGCGGGCCATCGGCGTCAAGCCGGACGGCAGCCAGTGGTCCGGCGGCGTGGAGAACCCATGGAACGCCTCGGAGTTTTATACCTCCGATTCCTCCTATGTGGCGGCGGTGAACATGAGTGATATGGCGCTTGTGACCAGCGGCGACTACCAGCGCTACTACGTTGTGGACGGTGTGCGCTACCACCACCTCATCGACCCGGCCACCCTCTGGCCCGCCGCTTACTTTGACGGCGTGAGCGTGCTGGCTCCGGACTCCGGTGTGGCCGACTGCCTGACCACCGGCCTGTTCTGTATGCCTCTGGAAGAGGGCCAGAAGATCGTGGAAAGCCTCGACGGCGTGGAAGCTCTCTGGTGCACCACCGATGGACAGCTTGTGACGTCCAGCGGGTGGAGCAGCCACGAGAAAAAGTAACAGAAAGCGAAAGTCCCCTCTCCGTCACGGTTCTTGCTCCAATGACGAAGAGGGACTTTTGTATACTACATATCAAGAATATTTCCGCGCGTTCACTTTTTCCATGCAGGCATACCTTGCCATTAGGACAGCCCCGCCGGTCACGAGTGCGGTGACAAGCTCCACCACCCAGACAGATGCCACTGCACTGAGCAGAACGGACAGCGAGTCGATGACAAAGTGGAACAGGTAGGCCCGCACCAGCTCCATGGGGGGCCTTTTTGCGGATGGACTGGAACACCAGAATCGACAGGCTCAGATGGAGCACCACCGCAATGATCCGTTCTACGCCGCCTGCAAAAACGTCAAGCTTGATGTCGTCCACAGCGCCGAAAGAGCCGCTGCCGTGTCTGCCGCCTTCTCTGCGTCAAGAGTCGCCAGCTGTGCAGACATGGTGCCGGAATTTATCATCACGGCACCTGCGATGTTGCTGATAGATGCCACGCCGCACAGAAGCATTGCCTCCATGCCGCCGTGTCCGGCACCATACATAAAGGCATTCGAAAATCCATCGGCTTCACCAGAAACCTCATGGCGATGTAACGACCGGTCTCTTCAAAAGAGCTGCCATCAGGCCGCCATAGACTGCGTATAGGATCACGCTTCCGGTCAGCGCTTCTCCGGCCAGCTGGAACACGATACGATGGATGGCAGCTTCCAACATCAGCACCATCACGAAGAAAACGCCGCACCCGATCAAGAACGGTGCAGCTTTCGCACCCAGCTTCTTCTTTGCGTAAACAAAGAGGCCTATGGGAAGTGCGAAGAGACGACAAGGGAAAACACCATGCCTGCGATGCTTGCCCTGGTACCATACCTACTGTCATAGTCATCCTCCCTGCCGATATACCATCGGCGTTTTTGCAAGGCCTGCCCCCGGGCGGCCGTTCTTTTGCGCTGACGCACACACTCGGTGAGGAGATACTCGATCTGCCCGTTCACCGAGCGGAAATCGTCCTCAGCCCATGCGGCAAGGGCCTCGTAGAGCTTTGCGTTCAGGCGCAGGGGATCTGCTTTTTGGCTCTCTGCCATCAGTACAGGCTGCCGCTGTTCACAATGGGCTGCGCGTCACGGTTGCCGCAGAGCACCACCAGCAGGTTGGAGACCATTGCCGCTTTACGTTCATCGTCCAGTTCCACCACTTTGTTCTCACTCAGGCGGTCCAGCGCCATCTCCACCATGCCCACGGCGCCGTCCACGATCATCTTGCGGGCGTCGATGATGGCGCTGGCCTGCTGGCGCTGGAGCATCACTGCGGCGATCTCCGGCGCATAGGCCAGATAGGTGATCCGGGCCTCCACCACCTCGATGCCTGCCTCAGCCACGTTTTTCTGGATCTCGTCCCGGATGCGGGCCGCCACCACCTCCGAGGAGCCCCGCAGGCTGCCCTCGTCGGCCACGCCGTCTCCGGTGGTGTCCACGTTGGGGGCCACATCGTAGGGGTACACCCGCACCACGTTCCGCAGGGCGCTGTCACACTGGAGGGAGAGGTACTCCTTGTAGTTGTCCACATTGAACACCGCCTTGGCAGTGTCGGTGACCCGCCAGATCACGGCGATGCCGATCTCCACCGGGTTGCCCAGACAGTCGTTGATCTTCTGCCGGGAGTTGTTCAGGGTCATCATCTTCAGGGATCTTTTTGCTTACGCTGCTTGAGGCGAGCTGGCTGTTCTGGCCGCTGACGCTCAGCAGGGCGGCTGCGCCGCTCTCCTTGCTGGTCACGTCCCCGCTCTGGCTCAGCCGGGTGCCTGCGGCAGGGTTGACGGCGGCGCAGAAAGGGTTTACCCAGTAAAAGCCCTGGCCCTTCAGGGTGCCCACATAATCGCCAAAGAGGGTAAGTACCAGCGCCTCCTGGGGCTTGAGTACCTTCAGGCCGCAGAACAGAAAAATGCCTGCGATCCAATAGCCAATGGACAAAATCAGCAGCGGGATGCCCAGAAGCAGCCGGTCGTCCTCCAGCAGCAGGACGCTGTAAACGAACAGGGCAATGGATGCCACATAGCCCAGCAGGGTGAGCAGCAGTGCCGCCATGCCGTTTTGCGGGCGTTCAAAATTTTCTTCCATAACAGTTCCCTCCTTATGGGGTCGGAAGCGTTTCTTTTGATACCAAAATCATATCATTTGCTGCGCCGCTGTCAAGAGAGGAACGCAAAGAGCCCGCCCCGCCGCAGGTGCGGCAAGGGCAGGCCCTCTTGTCTGGAAAATGTGGAAACGCCGCCGGATAAAACGGGAAAGGAGCGTCAGCGTTTGTATTTGGCCGCGGTCTGCAAACGCTGCATGGCGCGGTCAAGGGCGATCTTGGTCTGGTAATACTCGTGCATGCTCTGCTTATGCTGCAGGCGCTCGGCGGCGCGGATACGGGCCGCCTCGGCACGGTTACGGTCGATGTCCTCGGGGCGCTCGGCGCTGTCCACCAGGAGCAGCACGAACGTGGGGGTCACTTCGGCAATGCCGTCGCCCACCAGCACCTCATGCTCCTCGCCGTTGACGGTGAAGTGCATCAGCCCCATGTGGAGGGCCACCAGCACCGGGTTGTGCCCGGCCTGCACGCCGTACACGCCGTCACTGGTGGGCAGGGTCAGGCTCTCGCAGTCGCCCTGATAGAACTCGCCGCTGGAGGCCGTGATGTTCAGGATGAACTTGTCCATCAGACGGCACCGCCCTTTTCCTCAGCCAGCTTGTCGGCATACTTCTTCTTGGCATCGTCGAGGGTGCCCACGTTGAAGAATGCCCACTCAGGGATGTCGTCGCACTCGCCGTCCACGATGGCGGCAAAGCCCTTGACGGTCTCGGCCAGCGGGACATACTTGCCGGGCAGGCCGGTGAAGTTCTCAGCCACCGAGAACGGCTGGGAGAGGAACTTTTGCAGCTTGCGGGCACGGGTGACGGTGAGCTTGTCTTCCTCGCCCAGCTCGTCCATGCCCAGGATGGCGATGATGTCCTGCAGCTCCTGATAGCGCTGCAGGGTGGCCTGCACCTTGCGGGCCACGCGGTAATGCTCCTCGCCCACGATATCGGCTTCCAGAATACGGGAGGTGGACTCCAGGGGGTCCACGGCGGGGTAGATGCCCTGTTCCACGATCTTCCGGGAGAGGACGGTGGTGGCGTCCAGATGGGCGAAGGTGGTGGCGGGAGCCGGGTCAGTCAGGTCGTCGGCGGGGACGTAGACGGCCTGCACCGAGGTGATGGAGCCGTCGCGGGTGGAGGTGATGCGCTCCTGCAGGGCACCCAGCTCATTGGCCAGCGTAGGCTGGTAGCCAACGGCGGAGGGCATACGGCCCATCAGAGCGGAGACCTCGGAGCCTGCCTGCACGAAACGGAAGATGTTATCAATGAAGAGCAGCACGGCTTTATGGGTCTCTTCACGGAAGTACTCCGCCATGGTCAGGCCGGTCTCGGCCACGCGCATACGGGCTCCTGGGGGCTCGTTCATCTGACCAAAGACCAGCGCGGTCTTGTTCAGAACACCGGAGGCGTTCATCTCGCCCCAGAGGTCACAGCCCTCACGGGAGCGCTCGCCGACGCCGGTAAAGATGGAGTAGCCGCCGTGCTCGGTGGCCACGTTGTGGATCAGCTCCTGGATCAGGACGGTCTTGCCGACACCGGCACCGCCAAACAGGCCGATCTTGCCGCCCTTGGCATAGGGGGCCAGCAGGTCGATGACCTTGATGCCCGTTTCCAGGATCTCAGTTGCAGGTTTCTGCTCAGCAAAGCTGGGGGCCTTGCGGTGGATGGGCCAGTGCGGCACATCGTCCACCGGGCCCTTGCCGTCGATGGGGCGGCCCAGGGGGTCGAACATGCGGCCCAGCGTGGCCTCGCCCACGGGGGCGGTCAGGCCGTGGCCCGTTGCGTTCACGGTCATGCCCTTGCCCAGACCCTCGCTGGCAGAAAGCATGATGCAGCGCACGGTAGTCTCATTGACATGCTGCGCCACTTCCATGGTGCGCTCGGTGCCCTCAGCGGACACGGTGAGCGCTTCCTGCAGGGCAGGCAGCTTGCCCGCGGTGAACTGCACGTCCACCACAGGGCCCGCTACGCGGATAATAGTTCCCTGTATCATACGTTTTGCCTCTTGTAATCATTGTGTGAAACTTCTCAGTCTCGCATTCGCTCGACAGCTCCCCTGCTAGGGGAGGCGGCATTGCGTTAGCGATGACGGAGAGATTATTCTGAACTCTGTACCGCTGCCGCGCCGCCGATGATCTCGGTGATCTCCTGGGTGATGGAGCCCTGCCGGGTGCGGTTGTACTCAATTGCAGGTCGTGGATCATCTCGGTGGCGCTCTTGGTGGCGGAATCCATGGCGGTCATGCGGGCGCTCTGCTCGGCGCAGAAGCTCTCGGTCATGGCACCAAAGATCATGCCGTGCATGTAGATGGGGGCCGTCTGCTCGAACACCGTCCAGGCGTCGGGAAACATCTCCACATCGCCTTTGGGGTCGCCCAGACCCTTGGGGGCGGGCTGAAGATGGTCTCGATCCAGCGGCAGCAGCCGCACCATGACGGGCTCACTGGTCAGGGCATTCTGGATCTTGGTGTAGATCAGGTAGATCTCATCCAGATTGCCTGCCTTGAAATCGTCGATGGCATCCACGGTGATGTCACGGGCCCGCTGCAGAGAGGGGGCGGTGGCACTGTACTGGAACTCTTCCACAAGGCGGGGGTCTTTTGTGCAGCAGGGCACGATAACCGACCTGGCCGATGACGTAGAACTTGGCGTTGGGGTCATCGCCTGCCTGCGCCTTGAGGAATTTGAGCGTGTTCTGATTGAATGCGCCCGCCATGCCTTTATCTGCCGTCAGCACAACATAAGCGCGCTTGGGGCAGGAACATCGCGGACATGGAAGAACGGGTGCACCGGCTCCTCCGGCAGGTGGGGAACCACACGAGAGATGGTGTCCCGCATCCGGGTGAAGTAGGGCAGCACGTTCTGGTAATTCTTGCGCGCCTTGCGGAGCTTGGAGGACGAGATGAGATACATCGCGTTGGTGATCTTCATGGTGTCCTGGATGCTCTCGATGCGCTCTTTCAGCAGCTTAGTGGACGGCATGGCTGTCGCCTCCCACGAATGCGTTCCAGGCGTTCAGGATGGCATCTACCTGCTCCGGGGTGATCTTGCCCGTGGAGGTGATGGCGTCCATGGTGCCCGAGACGTCGGCGCGGAACTGCCGCACAAAAAGCGGTGGTCTTGGCGCGCTGTTCGGTGGTGGGGAGAGAATCCAGCATTCCGTGGGAAGCCAGCGTCAGGGTGACGACCTGCTCGGCGTCGGACTTGGGCTGGTACAGCGGCTGCTTGAGCATTTCCATCAGGGCCTTGCCGTGCTCCAGCTGGCGGCGGGTCTCGGCGTCCAGATCAGAGCTGAACTGGGCGAAAGACTCCATATCCTTGTACTGGGCCAGCTCGATGCGGAGGTTGGCGTTGGCTTTCTTCATGGCCTTGGTCTGTGCCGCGCCGCCCACACGGGAGACGGACAGGCCGACATTGACAGCCGGGCGGTTGCCTGCGTTGAACAGGGCGCTCTCGAGGAAGATCTGGCCATCGGTGATGGAGATGACGTTGGTGGGGATGTAAGCGGAGACATCGCCTGCCTGGGTCTCGACGATGGGCAGGGCGGTGATGGAACCGCCGCCCAGGTCATCCCGCATCCGGCAGGAGCGCTCCAGCAGACGGGAGTGCAGATAGAAGACATCGCCGGGGTAAGCCTCACGGCCGGGGGAGCGCCGCAGCAGCAGGGAGATGGCACGGTAGGCCACCGCGTGTTTGGAAAGGTCATCGTAAACGATAAGGACGCTCTTGCCCTGTGCCATAAAATACTCGGCCAGAGCCGTGCCGGCATAGGGGCAATGTACTGCAGCGGGCGCTGTCGGAAGCGGTGGCCGCCACGATGGTGGTGTAGTCCATGGCACCGTGCTTCTTCAGATCCCCTGCCACGCGGGCAATGGAAGAAGCTTTCTGGCCGATGGCGACGTAAATGCAGAGCACGCCGGTGTCTTTCTGGTTCAGGATGGCATCGGTGGCAATGGAAGTCTTGCCGGTCTGGCGGTCGCCGATGATCAGCTCACGCTGACCGCGGCCGATGGGGAACATGGAGTCGATGGCCAGGATGCCGGTGTGGAGCGGGGTGTCCACGCTCTGGCGTTCCAGAATGCCGGGGCCTGCTTCTCAATGGGGTTGTAGCCCACGGATTCGATGGGGCCCTTGCCGTCGATGGGCTCGCCCAGCGGGTCGATGACACGGCCCAGGAACGCGTCGCCCACCGGGATGCCCGCGCGCTTGCCGCTGCGGGTGACGAGGGTGCCCACGCCGACGCTCTCCGCACCGTCGAAGAGCATGACGCCCAGCTTGCGGGGTCCACGCTCTCCACCATGCCCTTGGCGCCGTTCTCAAAGGTGACGATCTCGCCGTAGACCGCGCGGTCCATGCCATCCACCTGGACGATGCCGTCGGCGGAGGCGATGACCACGCCGCCCTCTGCACTGGTGGCAGCGGGCTTGTAGTCCTCAACACGGGTCTTGAGGGTGGCCAGCGAGGGCTTGCCCTCCATCATCTGGTCGAGGGCGTGGCGGCCGGAGTTGTCGAACACCCGGTCGCCGATCTGCAGGACATAGCCGGAGAGCAGGCTCTCGTCCACGGTGATATTCAGCAGCACCTCGGTGGCGTCATAGAGCTTTTTGACCTCGGCTTTGATGCGGGTGATGTCGTCCTCGCGGGGCTGGCGGGCAGCCCGCAGGTCGGCCTTGACGATCCGGTTGGCGGAGAAGAACTCGCGGCTGAACTCAGTTGCCATCGTCCACACCTGCTTTCTGTAACAGATCGTCCAGCAGCCGTGCGTCGTCCTGCTGGGTCAGGTTGCGGGCCAGCAGCTTCTCGCACATCTCACGGGCCAGAGCCGTGGTCTGGGCGTCGGCCTCACGCAGCTTGTGCTGGCGCTCGGCCTCGGCGTTCCGCTTGCCCTCGGCCACAATGGCGTCGGCCTGCTTCTGGGCATCCGCCAGGAGCTGCTGCTTCTCTTTTTCGGCCTGCTCTTCATAGGCCGTGCGGCGGGCAGCCGCCTCCGCGTCCACATTGCGCAGCTTGTCCTGCGCGGTGTTCAGAGCTGTCGCAGCCTCTTTTTTGGAGGTCTCAGCGGCAGCCAGAGCGTCGTCTACCTGCTTCTGGCGCTGCGCAATGATGTTCATGACAGGCTTGTACAGGAACTTGCGGAGCAGCAAAAACAGCGCCAGAACGTTGACGACTGTATACAAAAGGTTCAGATTCAATGTCAGCATTCGTCATGCCTCCGTGATCAACCCAGGAACAGGATGATGATCAGAGCAACGACGAAAAAAATTGCAGTACCTTCGGCCAGAGCTGCACCCAGCAGCAGGTTGGTCTGAATTTTACCGGAGGCCTCCGGCTGGCGGGAGATGGCCTCCGTTGCCTTACCGGTGGCAATGCCGATGCCGATGCCGCCGCCGATACCAGTCAGCGCTGCAATGCCAGCGCCCAGAGCTACGAATCCGTTCATAATTAATTCTCCTTTATAAATCAAAATTCTTCTTGAGGCTCCCCCTCTGGGGAGCTGGCCCAAATGCGCCTGAGAGGGCAAGCCGCCTTTCCCCGAGCTTCCATACAGCGAGAACATTCTTCGTCAGAGCGAGGTCATCGCTGTGTTTTTCCTGCTTTTTGGAAACATCCTTGCCCTCTCCGTCATCTTCGATGACACCTCTGGGCTTTTGAGAGGTTTACTCTTCTCCACCAATACTCTCTTTCATGAACAGCGAGGTGAGGAAGACAAAGACATAGGTCTGGATGAGACCATCGAACAAATCAAAGTACAGGCTGAAGACGGCCGGCACGAACACCGGAACCACCAGCTTGATGAGCTCCATGATGACGAAAGCGCCCAGCACGTTGCCGAACAGTCGCATACACAGGCTGGTGGGGCGGATGGCGATCTCGAGGATGTTCATGGGGGTCATGATGGGGGTGGGGGCGGTGAGGCTCTTGAGGAAGCCCTGCCACCCCGGGCATGGACGCCGGAATACTCGATGAGGCAGATGCTCATGAGCGCCAGCGCAGCGGTGACATTCAGGTACTTCGTGGGGGCTTGATGCCGAACCCGCCGATGAGGTTCGCACAGGCGATGTAGAGAGCCACCGTCATGAGGTAAGGCACATACCGTCTGCCCTGCTCGCCCAGCAGGCCCGTGAAGAAGCCGTCGATGGTGGTGACGACCAGCTCAAGGATGGCCTGCCGCCTGGAGATGTGGTCCACCTTGAGGTTCCGGGTGAGCAGGATGGAGACGATGACCAGAAACAACATGATGCCCCAGCTGACCACCACGGATTCCGGCACCTGCAGGCCGCCGAGGGAGATCATCTCCCACATTCAGCTCTTCTTTCAGGGCCGCAGTCAATGCGTTCATCTCTTTGCCTCCTTTCTGAGCAGAGTCTTATCCTGAAGCGTAAAGGTATCGTTCGTTTTCACTCTATCTCCTTTCGTTTCTTTTATTAAAGCAGCTGTGCTGAAAATCAAAAAGAAGGTGCGTTTGTTTTATGGAAACACACCCTCTTTCTGCGCTCAGCGCAGCCCTTTTTCGTCTGGTATCATAGCACGATTGGTGCTGTTTGATAAGCCCTTTGGTCGATATTCTACTTTTTGTTATATCTTATTTCACACCTCAGCCGGGGATGTTGTGCATCTTGCTTAATAATGCACCGTCAAACTGTCCATTTTGACCAAATTCTTAGTCATTCCTTAGCGGTTCGTTTCATTTTGAGGTAAAACGAACCCCTTCCGGCAGAATTATGCACTCCATGTATATCTGATATATAAAATTCATATAGCTGTCAAGTGTGTGATACATGAAATTTTCTTATCGCAATCTTCAAAAATAGTGCCGGTCAAAACAGCATCTTTGCGATATGCTTTATTAAAAACGTAAACTGCTATAATCAGCCTGTTTTATAATAATATTACCTGTTTATACGGGCTCACCGGGCGTTCTGCTCACCGCGGCGGAAGATAGCACGGAAGAAGTCTGGCAGTTCTTGCGCAGAGGTTTTCCACAAAAGGCCCTGCGGGCCGTCCAGACTGTGCGGGGAGGCTGTTTCAGTCGCACGTTTGTATGAACAATACAGTTTTTTGTTATTTCTTGAAAAAATATATCTAATTCATTGTGCATTCTGCGAATGGACAAACCGCGCCCGCGCGTGTATAATAAAGCCAGAAACCAGAGAAGTACAGCAGAAGCTCAAATGAGAGCTAACCCGCTGACTTTAAGCAGAAAGGAGCGAAGACCGATGGTCGATATGGAACCCGCACAGTACGCACAGACTGTCGGGGTTCGCTGAGAAGCAAAACAGAGGCTCACCACAAACGGGATGCTTCCCCCGTATAAAAACACAACAACAAGAGCCGTTCTTGAGCATCAATAAAGCGAATAACAGAACAGTCTGTGAAATAAAATCCCTCGCGTTCAAATAGATCCGCCGAAGGTGATTCCCAATGAAGAAAGCTTTTGTACGGAATGTCTTATTTGAATAACTCCAAAGGAGAAACTCCGATGTACTAAGTAATGACACTCCCTTCGCAAATCTAACTCGAAAGAATGTGGTAATATGAAATTCATCTCTGTGATTCGTATCCCGCACTCCAACAGTTAAGAAAAGGGTCATTCCAATGTACTGAGAAATTCATTCCCCTGCTGATCGTTCTTCACCGTTTCAAGGGAGAATCTTCTATGAAACGTCCGGTACAGACCGAAAAATGAAGAAATCGAGGTCAAGAGGCTATGACTCCGAAGAAGTAAGCATCCTGCCGACTGAGGGCTTTGCAACCGCCTCGAGTCGGCAGGTTTTTTGTCTGATGTTTTCTAATGAAGCCTGCATCCTCCCGTTTTCCTGCCGGGAGGAATGCGGGTTTTGTTTTGTCCCGGAATATTTTGCGGCGGCAGGCGCAGGGCCTGTAGACTTTCGAATCTATTTCGTGTATACTTTTGCTCAGAAAGCAGCACTTACAAGGAGGCAGACCACTATGGCAAGCAATTTCGAGTTCTACTCCCCCACCCGAGTCATCTTCGGCAAAGGCACCGAACAGCGCGTGGGCGCGCTGGTGCGCGAATACGGCGGCACCCGCGTCCTCATCGTCTACGGCGGCAAGAGCGCCGTCCGCTCCGGTGTGCTGGACCGGGCTGAAAAATCGCTGGCCGAGGCCGGCATTTCCAGCTGGACGCTGGGCGGCGTCGTGCCGAACCCCCACCTCGACAAGGTCTATGAGGGCATCCGCATCGGCAAAGAGAACAGCATCGACTTCCTGCTGGCCGTGGGCGGCGGCAGCGTCATCGACACGGCCAAGGCCATCGCCTACGGCCTGGCCGAGCCGGAAAAGGACGTCTGGGAGCTGTACGAACACACCCGCACGGCCAGGAAGTGCCTGCCGGTGGCCAGCATCCTGACCATCGCGGCGGCGGGCAGCGAAACATCCAACAGCAGCGTCATCACCCGGGTGGACACCCACCAGAAGCGGGCCTACAACGACGACATCAGCCGCCCGAAGTTCGCCCTCATGGACCCCGAGCTCACCAAGACCCTGCCCGACTATCAGACCGAGTCCGGCTGCGCCGACATCATGATGCACACCATGGAGCGCTATTTCACCAATGGCGGCAATATGGAGTTGACCGACGTGCTGGCCGAGGGCCTGCTGCGCACCGTGATGAAGAACGCGGTCATCCTCCACACCGACCCGGCCAACTACGAGGCCCGGGCCGAGGTGATGTGGGCGGGCAGTCTCTCTCACAACGGCCTGACCGGCTGCGGCATCGCCTGCGGCGACTTTATGTCCCACAAACTCGAGCATGAGATGGGCGGTATGTTCGACGTGACCCACGGCGCGGGCCTCGCCGCCCTCTGGCCCAGCTGGGCGCGGTACGTCTACAAGGACTGCCTGCCCCGCTTCGTCCGCTTTGCCCGGAACGTCATGGGCGTGACCACCGACGGCACCGACGAGGAGATCGCCCTGAAAGGCATCGAGGCCATGGTGGACTTTCTACCACAGCATCGGGATGCCCGCCAGCTTCCACGAGCTGGGCATCGACCCCACCGACGCGCAGATCGACGAGATGGCCCGCCGCTGCCTCGAAGCTTGCGGCTCCGCCCTCGGCTCGGCCAAAAACTCAGCCTCGACGACATGATCGCCATCTACCACGCCGCCAACCACTAAGAAACTTTTCTCGTCTCCGCCCGGCACAGAGTATTTTGCTTACTCTGTGCCGGGCATTTCGTTGTCTCTTGTGTGCTTCATCTCGCTTTTTTTGGCAAAGAAGTGGAAAAGAGATGAGAAAAATAAGAGCATTTGCCTGAACTCGAAGTATAAACGAAGCGCACCCCTTCTCCACACAGAAGCAGAAGGGGTACGCTTTTCTATGTCTGCCGAAAGTTTTCAACAACACAAAACTCCATTCTCTCATCACAAATTTCCATCGTCCTTTTTTTTTTTTTTGAGGGCTGTCTGCGAAGCAGACAGAGAGGGCGATCCATTCTTATAAAGAATAGATGTCTATAAAATTTCTATATTTTACAAAGGTTTCGTTTTGTGGTTTGATGGAGCCAGAACGAACGGGATTCCAAAAGCTCTGAACGAAAGGACGAAGATATATGCGTAAATTTCCTTGTGTATTCATGCGCGGCGGCACGTCGAAGGGCTGCATGTTCCTGGAAAGCGACCTGCCCGCCCGCGACCAGTGGGACGACATTTTTGTGCAGGCCATGGGCAGCCCTGACCCCAAGCAGATCGACGGTATGGGCGGCTGCGTGTCCAGCAACAACAAGATCGTTGTCGTCCGCAAGAGCGACCGCCCCGGCATCGACGTCGATTACATCGTGGGCCAGTCCATCGTGGGCCAGTCCAAGATCGACTACAAGAGCAACTGCGGCAACATGACCGCCGCCACCGCTCCCTACGCCGTGGAGATGGGCCTCGTGGAGAACCTGACCGAGCCCACCACTGTGGTGCATATGTTCAACCTGAACACCAACAAGACCATCGACGTGGAAGTCCCTATCAAGGACGGCCAGTTCAACAACGAAGGCACCTGCTCCATCGCAGGCGTGGACGGCACCGCCGGCGAACTGAAGGTCAACTTCCTCGACCCGGCAGGCGCCAAGACCGGCAGGCTCTTCCCCACCGGCAACGCCAAGGAAATGCTGGATCTGGGCGAGCTTGGCACCATCGAGGCCACCATTCTGGACGTCTCCAACCCCATGGTCCTGGTCCGCGCTGCCGACCTCGGCATCACCGGCACCCAGCTGCCCGCTGAGGTGGACGCCGACAAGGCTCTGGCCGCAAAGCTGGAAGCCATCCGCGGTGCTGCCTGCGTCAAAATGGGCTTCGCCAAAGACCCTGCCGACGCCACCGCCAACAGCCCCGCAGTCCCGAAAGTCGGCTTCGTGACGGCTCCTGTCAGCTTCACCGACATCAGCGGCAAGTCCGTCGATGCCTCCGAGATGGACGTCTGCGCCCGCGTCATCAGCGTGTTCAAGTGCCACAAGGCCTGCCCGCTGACCAGCGCTTCTTCCATCAGCGTGGCCGCATTCGTACCCGGCACTCTGGTCAATGAGCTGGTCGCTCTCAAGCCCGGCCAGCAGACCGTCCGCATCGGCCATCCCTCCGGTGTCATGACCATGTACCCCTATCTGGATGACCCCACCAAAGCCCCTGAACGACATCGTCGTCTCCGGCGTGGCCGTCCAGCGCACCGCACGCCGCATCATGGACGGCACCCTGTACATCCGCAAGTAAGCGGCCTGAAGTTGCCACTCATCATCTCCTGCATCTTCTACATTCTTTTTCTTCTTGCGCAAAGCGGCTCGGAAATTTTTCCGGGCCGCTTTTGCTTTTGGCTATCCATCAACTTTTGGAATGATTCTCAATCGAAATCAAATATTTTACAGAATAACCAGACTGCGGTATCATAGTGCCAGAAGGAAGGCCGACCACCAGGAAAGGCCATGAAAATAAAAAAGAGAGTTCGAGAAAGGAAGCACACATTATGCTCACACTGTATGACAACGGCATCTACCTCGTTCACGGCGAGACCATCTGCTCCTGCCCCGAAGAGGCAGCTCAGAAGTCCGGCATCACCACCACCAAAGAAGAGGCCACCAAGGGTACCATGGCCTACGGCATCCTGAAAGCTCACAACCAGAGCGACGACATGGACCAGCTTCGTCTGAAGTTCGACTCCATGACCAGCCACGACATCACTTATGTCGGCATCATCCAGACCGCCCGTGCTTCCGGCATGAAGCAGTTCCCCTGCCCTACGTCCTGACCAACTGCCACAACAGCCTCTGCGCTGTCGGCGGCACCATCAATGAGGACGACCACAAGTTCGCCCTCTCCGCTGCCCACAAGTACGGCGGCATCTACGTCCCCCACCAACATGGCAAACATCCACAGCTACAACCGTGAGACCATGGCAGGCGGCGGCAAGATGATCCTCGGATCCGACTCCCACACTCGTTACGGCGCTCTGGGTACCATGGCTGTCGGCGAGGGCGGCGGCGAGCTGGCAAAGCAGCTGGTGGGCCGCACCTACGATTTTGCCCGTCCGCAGGTCATCGCCATCTATCTGACCGGCAAGCCCCGCGCAGGCATCGGCCCCCACGACGTGGCCCTGAGCATCTGCGGCGCTGTCTACAAGAACGGCTACGTCAAGAACAAGGTCATGGAGTTCGTCGGCCCCGGCGTGGCAGATCTGCCCATCGAGTTCCGCAACGCCATCGACGTCATGACCACCGAGACCACCTGCTGGTCTTCCATCTGGGTGACCGACGAGCAGACCCAGCGCTACTTCATGGTCCATGGCCGTCCCGAGGCTTACAAGAAGCTGGCTCCTGCCGATGTGGCTTACTACGACGGCTGCGTCTACATCGACCTCGACACCGTCGAGTCCACCATCGCAATGCCCATGCACCCCTCCAACACCTACACCATCCATGAGCTGCAGGCCAACGCTGCCGACATCCTCCACGCTGTGCAGGAAGAGGCCAACAAGCAGATCAAGGGCGCTAAGATGGACCTCGACAGCAAGTTCCACGACGGCGCTGTCTGGGTGGACCAGGGCGAGATCGCTGGCTGCGCCGGCGGCACCTTCGACAACATCTGTGCTGCTGCTGACATCCTGCGCGGCAAGAGCTGCGGCAACGGTGTCTTCACTCTGAGCATCTACCCCGGCTCCATGCCCGCACTGGCCGAGCTGTACAAGAATGGCCGTGCAAGCGACCTTGTCAACGCCGGTGCCATCATGCGTGAGTGCTTCTGCGGCCCCTGCTTCGGCGCAGGCGACTGCCCGGCAAACGGCGAGTTCTCCGTCCGCCACACCACCCGCAACTTCCCGAACCGCGAGGGCTCCAAGCCGGGCGAGGGTCAGATGTCCAGCGTGGCACTGATGGACGCACGTTCCATCGCCGCCACAGCAGCCAACGGCGGCAAGCTGACCGCCGCCACCGACCTGGATGTGGAGTACACCAACCCCGAGTACCACTACAACGCTTCCCTGTACGAGAAGCGCGTCTACAACGGCTGGGACAAGGCTGAGCCGGACGCAGAGCTGCGCTTCGGCCCCAACATCAAGGACTGGCCCGAGATGCCCGCTCTGACCAACGATCTGCTGGTCAAGGTCTGCTCCTACATCACCGACCCCGTCACCACCACCGACGAGCTCATCCCCTCCGGCGAGACTTCTTCCTACCGCTCCAACCCCGAGCGTCTGTCTGAGTTCGCACTGAGCCGCCGTGACCCCCAGTACGTGGGCCGCAGCAAGGTCATGCGCCATCGAGCGCGACCGTGAGGCCGGCAAGGCTCTGCCCGAGGAGGTCATGAAGGTCTATGAGGCCCTGACCAAGGCCGGCGTCGCCAACGACCCCGGCAACACCGACATCGGCTCCACCATCTTCGCCAACATGCCCGGCGACGGCTCCGCTCGTGAGCAGGCTGCTTCCTGCCAGCGCGTCATGGGCGCATCCGCAAACTTCGCAAAGCAGTACGCCACCAAGCGTTATCGCTCCAACTGCATCAACTGGGGCATGACTCCCTTCCTCGTGGAGAACCCCGAGGTCTTCGAGCTGGGCGACTACATCTTTGTCCCGGGCATCCGCGAGGCTGTTCTGGAGAACAAGGCAAGCTTCTCTGCTTACGCTGTCAAGCCGGACGGCACCGTCACCGAGTTCCCTGTCTCCACCGGTGCGCTGACCGAGGCTGAGCGCCAGATCATCGCGGATGGCTGCCTCATCAACTACTACCGCAACAATCAGTAAGCAGCTGCTTTCCCTCCGGTAGTTTCCTGCAAATGGGACCCGAAACCCACGGTTTCGCCCCAACGCTTCGCGCCGGGGCCCCACTTCTCTGGACATTTGCTTGGGAAACTCCCCTCGGGTCAGCGGGTAAGCTTCCAATAGCGTCAAACAACTGAGGGCAGGGGCTGTCCCCGCCAAGGCTGCGGGGTGCAGCCCCTGCCCCTTTATTTTTGAAAAGGAGAACACTTATGTCTGAATACATCACGACTGCTCTGCAGGAAGAAGAGATAAAGACCGCACAGGAAAAGCTGGCAGAGCTCATCCGCTCCGACTTTGCCCGCATCGACCGCATGAAGGCTGACGAAGAAGTCACCGACTTCTCCAAGCTCGACACCATCACCATCGGCGTCATGCCCGGCGACGGCATCGGCCCCCTCATCATGACCCAGGCTCTCCGCGTTTTGAACCAGCTGCTGGCTCCCGAGATCGCCAGCGGCAAGGTGAAGATCCGCATCATCGAGGGCATGACCTTCGAGCGCCGCGTGGAGCTGGGCGAGAGCCTGCCCGCCGATGTCCTCGCCGCCTGCAAGGAGTGCAACGTCCTTATCAAGGGACCCTTCACCACGCCCCGCGCCGGTGATAAGTTCCCCGACGGCACCCCGATGCCCAACATGGTCTCCGCCAACAGTCTGCTCCGCCGCAGCCTCGATCTGTTTGCCGCTGTCCGCCCCATCAAGATCCCGGAGAAGAACATCGACTGGTGCTTCTTCCGTGAGAACATCGAGGGCGAGTACATCTGGGGCAACAAGGGCATTCAGGTCAACGATGACCTCGCCATCGACTTCAAGGTGCAGACCAGACAAGGCAGTGAGCGCATCGCCCGCGCTGCCTTCGAGTACGCCCGCAAGAACGGCAAGCACAATGTGACCGCCATCACCAAGGCCAACATCGTCAAGCTGGCTGACGGCAACTTCCTGAAGGCTGTCCACCACATCGGCGAGACCGAGTACCCCGACATTGAGGTGCAGGAGCGTCTGGTGGATGCCATGACCGCCAAGATGGCAGACCCCGAGTTCACCAAGGGCTGCGAAGTCTTTGTTCTGCCGAACCTCTATGGCGACATCGTGACCGACGCTGCTGCTGAGATGCAGGGGGCTTAGGCAGCGCTTCTTCCTCCAACATCGGCAATAAGTACGCCCTGTTCGAGGCCATTCACGGCACCGCTCCCTTCCTCATCAATCATGGCCGCGGCCAGTACGCGAACCCCTGCTCCCTGATCCGTGCCGCCGGCCAGCTGATGGCCCACATCGGCTACGGCGACCGCACCGCAAAGCTCGAGAAGGCGCTGGACATCTGCTGCAACACCGAAAAGAAGCTCGTCGTCACCACCGACAAGGACGGCGCTACCAGCGAGGAGTTCACCACCTACCTGCTGGATACCCTCAAGTCTCTGTAAATGAGTACGCACGGTCTTGAACTTCCGTCTATAAAACGATATACTGAAAGAAATACCACGAAAAGGACGGAACATCACATGGACGAAAAAAGACCTGCAGATCTTCCTGACGCTGGCTGACACCGGCAACCTGACCCGCACAGCGGAAAAACTCTACCTTGCCCAGCCCACCCTGAGCAAACGGCTCCAGAACATGGAGTCGGGCTTGGCGCGACGCTGTTTCTGCGCAGCAAACAGGGTGTCACCCTGACCCCTGCCGGTGAAGAGGCACAGAAAGTCATCCAGCGCACTGTTCAGGACTTCAGCACTCTGCGGGAACAGTTACAGCTGAGAAAAAACACCATCTGCGGCACCCTGCGCATTGAGGCGTCCATCGACTACTCCAAATACCGCCTGCCGCAGGTGCTGGCCGCCTACACGGCCCAGTACCCGGACGTCACCCTCAAAGTCTCCACTGACCACAGCCGCGACTGCATCAAAAAGCTGCAGGACGGCAGATTCCACCTCGCCATCGTGCGGGGCGAATACGACTGGGACGAGGGCAAGATTCTCCTGCTCGAGCGGGAACCGGTCTGTCTCATCCGCAGCCGGGAGAATGCCGATGTCCCCTGAACGAGATGCGGTACATCGGCCGGGACGCCAACCCCGAGCATATGAGCATGAAGGCCCGCTGGCTGATGGAGCACAAGATGGAGCCCTGCTCCCAGCTGAACGTGGACGGCCTGTCCACCTGCGTCGCCATGGTGAAGGCGGGCCTCGGCTGGAGCATCGTACCGGAGATCTGCCTGAACTATTTCGACGGCATCTCGGAACCTCTCTTCTTTGCCGACGGCACGCCGCTCTCTCGCTCTACTTATCTGCTCTACCGCAAGCGCGAAAGCGAGCTGCCGCAGGTACGGGAGTTCATCCGCATGGTCTGTACCATGAGCAAACATTAAAGAGATCTATCGATTCTTCCCTTCCGATCGTTCCAAGTCCCCTCTGCGCTTCAGGGCGCAGGGGGGACTTTTCTTTGCTGTTTCTTTGCTTTTTCGGCGGTATTCCGGCGTTTTTGTGATAATTGACAAAATTGTGTCGATATTTTCGTCAGTCTGCATGGCAGGTCAAAAAGGGGTATCCATTCACCCGCTTTCGCTTTATCGATTCCAGTCTTCTATGGAAGTTTCATCCATTCTCTTGCATTGACGCATTTTTGACGATATTTCCAGCCTCGTTATTCAATTCTGGCATTTTCGTCATTCATTTTTGGAATGATGCCAGATGAAAACACGATATTTAACAAAATTTTTATTTTCGATTATCCTAAATACAGGAAAAGTGCTCCATGCACAAGAGAGTTTCGTCGAAAGGAAGCTGAAAATCTATGGAAAACGTAATGCAGGGCATCATTGATATGCACATCCATGCAGCCCCGGACGTCCGTGCGCGGAAACTGGACGATCTCGAGCTGATGGAAGCCTCCGTTCAGCGGGGTGTGCGTGCCATTGTGCTCAAGTCCCACAACTTCCCCACTGCGGACCGTGCCTATCTGGTCAACCGCGTGGCAGCTGAAAAGTACCCGGACGCAAAGTTCACCGCATTCGGCGGGCTGTGCCTGAACCATCCGGTGGGCGGTCTGAACCCCGACGCGGTGGAAACTTCGCTGAAGCTGGGCGCAAAGGTCATCTGGCTGCCCACCAACACCGCCGAGAACCACTACCGCAAAAACGGCAAAGACCCCTCCAAGGGCGTCGTCGTCACCCGTGACGGCAAAGCCGTGGACGAGCTGCAGGACATTTTCGCCCTCGTCAAGCAGTACAACGCCGTGCTGGCCACCGGCCACATCGGTGCAGAAGAGTGCTTCCCGGTCGTGGAGGCTGCCCGCGCCGCAGGCGTGGAGAAAGATCGTCATCACCCACCCCGAGTTCTGGGTGGTGGGCATGACTCCCGAGCAGCAGGCCGACATCGTGCGGAAATACGATGTCCTGCTGGAATCCGTCTACGCACAGCCCGTCAACGGCGGCTATAAGATCAACATCCCCGACAACATCGCTGCCATGAAAGCCATCGGCCCGGAGCACTTCGTCATCTCCACCGACAGCGGCCAGACCGTCAACCCCTACTGGTACGAAAGCTACACCACCTACTTCAAGGCGGTGTCTGAGGCATTCACCCCGAGCAAGTCTGCAAGATGACCCACGACAATCCGGCATGGCTGCTGGATATTGACCAGTAAAACGGAGGAAACAACAATGAAAAAACTGAATTCCATCCAGTTCTATGGAATGCCGCTTCCCATCTATGCGTTTTTCGCCATCATCGTGCTGGCCTGTGCCTACTTCAACATCATCCCCAACCAGATGATCGGCGCGGTCGCCGTCCTGTTCGCCTTCGGCATCCTGATCGGTGAGATCGGCGAGCGCCTGCCCATCTGGAACAAGTTTCTCGGCGGCGGCGCAATGCTCTGCTTCCTCGCTGCCGGTCTGCTCAAGTACTTCAACCTCCTGCCCGAGTGCGTCACCAACGTCTCCGACGGCTGGATCAACGGCTACAGCTTCCTGAATGTCTTCATCACCTTCCTTGTCGTCGGTTCCCTGCTGGGCATTGACCGTGACGTGCTTATCAAATCCGGTTCGCTCTACATTCCGACACTGCTCTGCTCGCTGTTGGGTGCCTGCGTGTTCGGCATCGTGGCCGGCCTCATCTTCGGCAACGACCCGCTCTACCTCATCACCTCTTACGTCCTGCCCATCATGGGCGGCGGCGCGGGCGCTGGTGCCGTGCCTATGGCTCAGGTCTACTCCGACGCCACCGGTCAGGACTCCGCAGGCTACCTGAGCTTCTGCATGGCCATCCTCGCTCTGGGCAATATCGTCGCCATCCTGATGGCTGTCGTCATGGACCTCATTGGCCGCGCTTTCCCTAAATGACCGGCCACGGCGAGCTGCTCCGCGTCAAGAACAAGTCTCTGGAAGTCGAGTCCAAAAACCCGCTCCTGCTGTCACCGTGGATGACATCGCTGCTGCCATCTTCATCTGCGCAGGCTTCTTCATGCTGGGCCAGCTGGTCTCCAAGAAGATCCTCCCCACCGTGTTCGGTGTTGCCATCCCCAACTTTGCTTACATGATCATCTTCGCTGCTTTGGCCAACATCTTCAACCTCATCCCGGAAAACCTCCGCGAGGCCTGCCGCCGCTGCCAGCACTTCTGCGGCAACAAGCTGGTCTGGATCCAGATGGTCGGCATGGGCATCTCCGCCATCAACTTCTCCACCATGTTCTCCGTGGCAAGCTGGCAGAACGTCGTCATCGTCCTGATGATCGTCATCGGCTGCTGCGTCGGCTCTGCTCTCTTCGGCTGGATCGTTGGCTTCTTCCCCTGTCGAGAGCGCCATCACCGCTGGCCTGTGCATGGCAAACATGGGCGGCGCAGGCGACCTGGCCGTTCTGGGTGCCGCAAAGCGGATGGACCTGATGGTCTACGCACGATCTCCTCCCGCATCGGCGGCGCCATCGTCCTGCTGATCGCTTCCATCCTCTTCGCATTCCTCTAAGATACCACAAGACCTCTTCTCAAAGAGAGACCGGCTTTGCCCAAAGCCGATCTCTTTTTACTGTCAAACCTGCGTGAATGGGGTCGTTTCCTGCGTGAATCGCTGTGTCTAAGCCCCGATGGTTATGTTATAATATGGTCATAAGGGAGGAACTTGAGGATGGAGCTTCGATTTGCGGTCGTAGAAGACCGCCTGCCCGACGCTCAGCGGTTGGAGAGCCTTTTGCGGCTGGCTTTCGGCGGCGGGCAACCATTGGTCTGTGACCATTATGAGAGCGGCGACGCTTTTCTGGCGGCGTTCCCCTCAAAAATTATCAGGTCGTTTTTCTCGACATCTGCATGGAAGGCACCAACGGCATCGAGACGGCGCGCATCCTGCGCCGGGCCGACCCCGACCTGCTGCTGGTGTTCGTGACTTCGTCCCCGGAATACGTATGGGACGCGTTCCCCGTCCACCCCTTCGACTATCTGCTCAAGCCCTACCGGGAAGAAAAGCTTTTCCAGCTGGCCGACGAGCTGCGGCGGGTGCTCTTCCGGGCAGAACCGGAGCTGGAAGTCCGCATCGCACGGCAGCAGGTACATCTCCCCCTGCGGAAGATCCAGTACGCCATGGCCCAGAATCACTACGTCCGCATCGTCAGCGACGACGGCGAGTGCCGGACCGTCTCCACCTTCTCCCAGGTGGAGCAGCTGCTGCGGGCGCAGGAGAACTTCATCGTCTGCAACCGGGGCGTCATCCTGAACATGGACAAGGTGCTCCGGCTGGACAGCGACTGCTTCGAGATGCTGGACGGCACCTGCCTGCCCGTGCGTCAGAAGGATAAGAACACCCTGTTCGCCCAGTTCACACAATATCAGTTCCGCCATATGCGGCGGGAGCTATGACGCCGAGAGGAGGCCCGACCTTGGACTTTTCTTTATTTGGACGCTATTTTCTGGACCTCGCCGTCTTCTACCCGGGGCATTCCTCTGCCTCGCGCCCCTGTGGGAGCATGTGAAGGCCCCCCGGCGCACCGCTGTGCTGGCAGCCACTCTCGTCACGGTCATCTGCCTTGCATCGGCGGCCCTCTGCGCCATCTTCGAACTGGACAGCAATATCCTGCTTCTTCCCACCCTGCTGGCGGCGTTCTGGCTGCTGCGCTGGCGGGTGGGGCCGGAAGTTTCCGTGAGCCAGACCGCCTTTCTCTTCGCCGTCTCCGGCGTCATGACGGCAGTCTGCTCCCTCCTTTCCGTGGTGCTCAACGCCCGGGCTGAGGTGGGCAACGACGCCCCGGCCTGTCTCGTCTCCACCTCCCTGCTCAAGCTGGGACTCTCGGCAGTGCTCTGCATCATCTTCTGGTTCACCGCCGTCCAGTGGAGCCGCTGGCTACTGCGGGAGTACCGGGGCGAAGCCTTCTGGCAGTCGGCGTGGCCGCTGCCCACCATCTACGCGGCTTTCCTCGTCTTCTGTATGCCGCTGGACCCGGCCGTCGTGCTCATCAACCGTCTGATGATCATTTCTGTTCTGGCCGTCACCATCTCTCTGCTGGGCATCTTTTTGCTGCTGTACGAGATGTATCAGGTGGCCCGGGAGTATACCCGCAGCGCCCAGCTCGACCGGGAAAACCAGCTTCTGGCCGTGGAATCCCGCCGCTACACCGAGCTTCGGACCTATATGGAGCAGACGCGGCATCTCCGCCACGACTTCCGCCAGCACCTCCACGTCATCGCCGGACTCACCGAAGCCGGGCAGGTGGATGAGCTGAAAAATTACCTGCACCAGTACGAATCCGAGCTGAGCGAGGAGCGCCCCACCCTCTGCGCGAATCCTGCCGTGGACGCTCTGGCCGGTCACTACGACCACGAGGCCCACAGCCTCGGCGTGCCGGTGGACTGGCGGCTGGAACTGCCCCGCCAGCTGGCCATCCCGGAGGCCGACTTCTGCATGATGCTGGGCAATCTGTTGGAAAATTCTTTCCACGCCAGCCAGAAGCTGCCGCCCGAACAGCGGCAGGTGAAGGTGCTGGCCCGGATGCTGAGTCCCGCCATGCTGGGCCTGCTGGTAGAGAACCGCTATGACGGTGTGCTCAAGCGCCAGCAGGGCATCCTCCACTCCACGAAACACGACGGAATGGGCATCGGCCTCGTCTCCATCCAGACGGCCGTTTCCAGATATGGCGGTTCTATGACCGTCGAGACCGAGAACGGTTTGTTCCGGGTGAATATTTTATTGAACCTTTAACCTCTCTCGTCACGCCTGCGGCGTGCCACCTCCCCTACCGAGGGGAGGCTGAGAGGTCATGTTATCAAAAAAGGAGGACTCCACCATGAAAATGACCCGACGCAATTTCCTCAGCGCTTCCGCTCTCACACTGCTGTCCTGCCAGCTGGCCCCTGCCGCCAGGGCAGACTGCCTTCTGTCTGACCTTTTCCACGGCACAGACACCACCCTGCCGCCGAAGCCCCTGACGGCAAAAGTTGTGGACGCCAACCCCTTTATGGGCCGCAGCGAGTCAAACATCCACCACGACTGCTACAACACCGACTCCACCGACGCCGTCCTCCCCGTGGGCATCTGCCCCGAGGTCAACGTGGCAATGGAAAAGACGAACCCCAACGCCTCCCCGGCCATCTTCTTCGACAACTTCGATAACCCCGTCAGCCCGTTCCTGGGCGGTCTGGCCATCCGCGACCTCGACGCAGAAGAAGTCCGCACCATCGGCTTTTTCTCTCCCGCCAAGCACGACGGCGGCGGCTATCTCATCCAAAGCTCCTATTCCTTTGTGGACGGGCGCAACCTCATCGTCTGCCCCACCAGCCACAACCATGTGCTGATGCTTCGTGCCACCGACGAGAAGGGTACGCCTCTGCCGGTTTTCGAAAAGGTACTGGACATCAACATCAAGGAGGCCGCCGAGCGGGTGCTTGGCCGCAGCCTCGAGCAGAATCTGCTCTCCATCGTCTTCGACTACGACGGCAACCTCTGGTTCGTCACCGGCGGCTTCCGCATCTACCCCAGCCGCGGCCAGCAGGGCGCGATGGGCTACATCTCCCACAACGCCATCGAAACCATCCTTGCCGGCGGCACTGCCGACCTCGACCACGAAGTCCATGTCTACGCTCCCGCTCCGGGCGAGGGTGCTGAAAACGGCATTGCCTCCTGCCGGGAGGGGTGCGGTCATCCTGACGAATCTTGCCTGCTACCTGCTGCGCGCCAACGGCGGCGTTGAAGTCGTCTGGCGCACCCCCTACGACAGCGTGGGCGCAAAAGACAGCCGCGAGGGCGCTGCCACCACCGGCGGCGGTCTGGCATGGGGCGGCGGCTGCTCGCCCTCTCTGAGCCGGGAGCTGGTCTTCTTTACCGACAACCTCGAGACCGTCAGCCTGATGGCTGTGGACATCCGCACCGGCGAAGTCGCCGCCAGCCACCCGGTCATCGACGAGCTGCCCGCCAACATGCCGGTGTCGGTGGAAAATTCGGCCATCGTCTACGACCACGGCAATGGCCGGGTCAGCACCATCGTCTGCAACTGGTTCGGCGCAGGCAGCCCCAACCTCGCAAAGCCCGACAGTGACTCTTCCATCAAGAGCTACGAGAACATCTATGACCGCAACTGGCTGCTCAAGGGCAACTGCATGATCATGCCCGGCGTCGAACGGGTGGACACCATCCGCACCGCCGACGGCTGGACCATGAAGAGCGTCTGGTGCCGCGACGACCTCAGCGACACTTCCATGATGAAGCTCTCCACCGCCACCGGCTATATCTACGGCTTCGTGCAGGACGTGGACAGCGGCATGTGGCAGTACATCGTGCTGGACTTCGACACCGGAAAGACCGTCCTCACTGTGGACGTCGCCTCCCTCTACGGCTACAACAACATGGCCATCGGTATGTACGCGGGCCGTGACGGCAACAAGCTCTACTGCCCCACCGGCTACAAAGAGCTTCTCCGCCTGCAGGACCGCTTCGTCTTCCTGCCTGAGATGCCCTACCGCAAGGTCGATCTGGACAAGACCTCCCGCCGGGTGCTTTCGGCGGCAGAGTTCCAGGCCGCAGGCGGCGCCGGCACCCCCGCAAGCTGGCTCCACACCGCCACCCTCGACAACCTCCACCCCGCGACGACTGTTTCTTTCCGCATCAACGGTCTGACCGGAAATGCCGCCGACTATAAGCTCTTCGCACTCGGCACGGATGGCCGCTACCACGAGGTGTCCGACTGGCACTTCGACGATGCCCCGGCCCGTCTCAGCGCGAAGAAGGTCTACCAATATCTGCCTCACCGCACAGGACGGCGGCAGCTTCGACCTCTCGCCCGACGCCAAGGAAGTCACCCTTTCGGTGGTGCTGCCGTGCGGCGGACGCCCACCACCTCAGCGCCCAGCATATGGGCGCGGCGGGCAAAGTTGGAGCCGATGTCGCCCATGCCGACGCAGAGCACCCGCGCCCCGGTGATGCCCCTCACGGGGCGGTCAATGGAGCCCACTGGCGCTGGTTCTGGCGGTCGCGGTAGAGGAACATATCCTTCTGGATGCCCAGCCACATGGCCAGCATCCACTCGCTGATGGCCAGACCGTAGGCACCAGTGGCGTTGGTCACCATGCAGTTTTCGGGCAGGACGCCGGGCTTCAGGTAGGCGTCGGGGCCGGCGGAGTTGGACTGGAACCACTCGATGTGCTTGTTCTGGCGGATCATCGACACCGGTGCGTTGCCCAGCACGATGTCGGCCCAGAGCACATCTTCGGCGTGGACATCGTCCAGCGCGTTGAAACGGAATTCAAATTCCGGCACGGATGCCTCCAGCGCGGCGCGGTGGGCGTCGTTCAGGGGCAGACATACCAAAACTTTTTGTGCATAGGGATACCCTCACTTCCTGTGTATTCTTCTATAAGGATACTCTCCCCCGCCCCGCTCCGCAAGAGGCAAAATGGCCGCTTTCTTAAGAATTCCTTAGGATCTTATCCCACAAATCCCAAGAAGTATGTGATAAGCTGTCCACAATGCAGAAAATCTGCTATACTGATACTATGCAATACAGGAAAGGAATCATAGACTATGCAAGATTACCACCTCATCGGCTGGTACGACAGCCTCAGCTTTCAGCAGCAATACGGCAAAGATCCGCGTGCTCATCGCCGTGAAGAACGACTGAATCGGGGTTAAATAAACAGCAGCGGGTATCCGGCTCTCACCGGATACCCGCTGCTGTTTTATGGTTCAGGGCATTTATTGGGCTTTTTCCCTTCTCGTAGTAGTGCTGCATCTCTTCGCGGGGCACCATGTTGCCGCCCGTGGCCCAGACAAGGTGGATGGCGTTGGCCATGCCCCTGCGGGGACAGCGCGCTCCGCGTACCCGCCAGCGCCCGGCCCTGCGTGTCCGGGATAGGGGCCATACATCCCGGCGAGGGCGCTCGGCTCGAGGTGATGCCTTCGGCGTCCGCAAGCTCGGCAAGAAGCTTGTACATCCGCTCATCCTGGATCGAATAGCAGCCGCTCATGAAGGGCGCATGAGCGCGCCGACGAAACCGGAAGCGCGCGTCCCACGGCGAGGCCGTCGGCAGCGGTCAGGTTGTCAACGTCAAAATCCTGCACACAGACGTTGTTATTTTCACCTGTCGCCATGCCAAGCATCATACACGGGGAATGCGTGGGCTCTGCAAAGAAACAGTGCGCCGCATTGCCGAACACCATTTTCAGTCCAAAAAGGCCACGCCGCCGGGTCCACCGCCCACGCCGCAGGGCAGGTAGACGAAGAGCGGATGCTCTTCATCGACGATGATGTCCAGAGCGTCGAACTGCTTTTTTCAGTCGGAGCGCGGCCACGGTGTAGCCGAGGAAGAGGGTCTTGAATTTTCGTCGTCCACAAAATGGCAGTAGGGTCATCTGCGGCCAGCCTGCGGCCCTCGGCCACGGCGATGCTGTAATCGGACTTGTACTCCACCACCTGACTCCGCGGCTGCGCAGGAGGTCTTTTTTCCACTGCCGCGCGT
>VOFB01000574.1_pt1 | contig 27638 bp, 41 predicted proteins | sample 5384141 | NCBI WGS metagenome assembly VOFB01 (sample SAMN12384721, study PRJNA508395) | human gut metagenome | isolation source: healthy gut A | host: Homo sapiens | reverse complement strand
TGGCGTTGTCCACGATCTCGTACACCAGATGGTGCAGGCCCCGCTCGCCGGTGGAGCCGATATACATACCGGGGCGCTTGCGCACTGCCTCCAGGCCTTTCAGGACCTGGATCTCGCTGGCGTTGTATTCATGGTCCGTCGCAGTTTCTGCGTTGGTACTGGTAATGATTTCCTCTGCCATTTCCTTTCTCCCTTTTGTTTTGTTTCGTTTTTTCGTTACTATTTGTAAAAGCGATCAATCGCTGGTTGGCTTATTCCAGTTTCATCTCCGTGCGCCGTTTGAGCGCAGCCGGCGACAGCTCTGAGAGATAGATCGTATCCACCGGCGAATCTGCCAGCACATAGCTCTGGGGCAGCTCATCGGACAGGCTCACCACCGCCCCGTTTTTCTGGGCGTAGTTCAGAAACTCCCGCCCCCGGGGTGAGATGGTCGTCGTTTCCAGATTGAAGATGCCGATGATGTCCCGGTCGTTCAGGACATAATCGCGGCCAAGGTGTACATACATTGCATCACACTTTCGTCAGCACGCCGCCGTTCATCCGGTAGACCTCGCCGTCTGTTTTGAGGAAAGCGGTGTCGTCGCAGCTGGTCACGAAGGTCTGCTTTTCTCGCATTCGGGTGAGCAGATACTGCTTGCGGCCATCATCCAGCTCGCTGAGCACGTCGTCCAGCAGCATCACCGGGTGTTCGCCCGTGATGGAGGCAGCTGCGGCGGCTTCGGCCATTTTCAAGCTGAGCACGACGCTCCGCTGCTGTCCCTGACTCGCATACACTTTTGCAGGCTGACCATCCAGAAGAAGGTCTAGATCTTCCCGGTGAGGGCCGCAGAGGCTCTGCCCTGCCCGCAGCTCTTCGGGCATTTTCTTGCTGCAGAAGCCGGGCCAGACCGCCCGGCTCGAACTGGGCCGCATACCGCAGACTCAGTGTTTCCGCCCCGCGGGAAAGCTCCTCATAGTTGGCACAGGCCAGCGGGGAGAGAGCGGCGAGATAGGCTCTGCGCCGCTGCTGGATGGCCTCGCCCTGCTGGGCAAGCTCCACATTCAGCACTTCTAATAAGGCCCGCTTTTCGGCATAAGGCCGCTCAATACCATTGGAAGAGCGTCGAAGCAGCGCGTTTTTCTGCTGCAAGGCCCGGACATAGCGGCGATAGAGGGTCAGGTAGCCGGGGTAGAGCTGGCAGAGGGCAGCGTCCAGAAATTTCCGCCGCCCTTCCGGCGCGCCTTCACGAGACTCAGGTGTCCGGGGTCGAAGACCACCGCCGGAAAGCTGCCCGCAAGGCTGGCCGCCCGCTTGACTGCGCCCCCGTTCACCGAGACTGTCCGGCCCGGGCGGGGAGAGTCCGGCGCGCCCACCGTCAGGCGGACGCGGTTCGGCTCTTCCGTTTCCTGCTCTTCCTGCTGTGCGCGGAGGGTGGACGCTTTGAGTACGGCGAAGGGTTCGCCCCGGCGCACCAGCTCTGCGTCCTTGCCGCCCCGGAAGCTCTTGCCGCCGGTAAGCAGCCAGATGGCTTCCAGGAGGTTCGTCTTGCCCTGGCCGTTGTTGCCGCAGATGACAGTCAGCTCCCGGCCCGGCGTCAGGCTGGCCGAGGCGATGTTCCGGTAATTTTCGACTTCGAGAGAGAGCAGCCGCATCAGCCGCCCATCCCGATCTCGATGGTCTGGCCGTCCAGCTCCACGGTATCGCCCGGGCGGCACTTCTTGCCGCGCATGGTGCAGACTTCGCCGTTGACCTTCACGGCCCCGCCCTGAACGAGCTCCTTGGCTTCGCCGCCGGTCTCGCACAGGCCCGCATATTTCAGCAGGGCGTCCAGCTTGATGAATTCGGTATGGATGAGGATCTTTTGCATTTTATTACGCCTCTCAGTCATTTTTGAAGCGGACGGGCAGGACCAGATACAGGAAGTCATTGCCCTCCACCGGCAGCACTTTCACCGGGCTCAGCGGGCCGCTGATCTCCATCCGCACTTTCTCGGTGCGGGCATTGCGCAGCGCGTCCAACAGGTAGCGGTTGTTGAAGCCGATCTCCACCTCGTCGCCCTCGCACTCGGCGTTGAACTCATCGACGACGCGGCCCAGATTGGTCTGGCAGCGGACGACGACTTTACCCTTTGTAAAAGTGATGCGGAGGGGATTTTTTAAACGCTCTGTAATAATCAGAGAAGCGCGCTCGATGGTCTCGATGAACTCCTTGGTGTCGATGGTCACCCGGGTGCGGCTGCCTGCCGGAATGACATTGTGATAGTTGAGGAACTCGCCCTCGATGAGGCGGCTCATGATGGTGTAGCCGGCGGTCATGAACACGACGTAGCGGCGGTTGGCACAGATGTGGACCGGTTCTTCGTCGTCGTTGGGCAGCAGATGAGACACTTCGGTCATGGTCTTGCTGGGGACGATGATGCGGATGTCCTTGACGGCAGTGACGGGCCGCTCCACGATGGCCAGACGGTAGCCGTCCAGGGCAACGATGGTCATTTTATCCGGCTCTATCTCAAAAAGTTCACCGGTATGCGCAGGTTTTTTCTCATCCTGGCTGACGGCGTAGAGGGTGCGGTCGATCATATCGCGGAGCACGCCGGTCTTGATGGTCAGGGTCTCCTCGGCGCCGGTGTTGGGCAGCTCGGGGAAATCGGTGGCCGACATGGACTGGATCTCGAACTGCGCCACCCCGCTCTGGATGGTAGTCTTGCCATTATCGGCAGACTGGATGGTGATCTGGCCTGCCGGCATCCGGCTGATCATGCTGCTGAGGAGCTTGGCATTCAGCACGATCTCACCGGGTTCTTTGACATTGGCTTCGATGGTGGTGACGATGCCCATTTCGAGGTCGTAGCCGGTAAGGGTCAGCTGGAAGCCTTCTGCCTTCAGTAAAATGCCCTCCAGTACCGGGATGGTAGAGCGCAGAGTGACTGCTTTGGATACGCCGTCAATGGCTGCACTCAGAAGAGTTTTGTCGCAGATGATGTTCAAATCTTCTTCTCTCCTTTTTTGCGTCAGTTTTGCTGTCGTTCCTCATGGGATCCGATGCAAAAACCTGTTTTCTTTATTGAACTTGTTGTAGTAATCGTAGTAGGGGGTGGGGAAGATGTGGAAAACTCTGCAAACCCTTGCCGGGATACGGGGATTTGGTTTTCCACGGAGATGTTGAGGAACTGTGGATGGAATGTTGAATCGGGGAGAGCAGTGGTTCTTTCCACATCCGCTGTGAAAAACGGAAGTTGAATGTTGAAAACCATGTGGAAAGAGTGGAAAGTTTCGGCCTTTCACCACAATATCTAGGTCTATTTTCCCTTTTTGTTCCTCTTTCTCCCCATATTTTGGGGTTTGACCCCTGAATGAGTATGACTTTTACACCGGCTCTGGTGCGTTAAGCCTTCACATTCTTGATGATGTCGCTCACCGTCTCCCGCAGGTGCTGGTCATTCTTCATGTCCCGCTCCATGGTCTTGAGGGAGTAGACGATGGTGGAATGGTCACGGCCGGAGAACTCCCGGCCGATCTCCTCCATGCTCATGCCGGTGACCTCGCGCAGGATGTAGATGGCCACACGGCGGGCGGAGGCCACGTTGGCGTTGCGCTTGGTGCCGCGGATGTCGGCAGGGGAGACGTTGAACGTGCGGGAAACCTCGCCCACGATCTTCTCGATGGTGACGGGCACGGGCTGGGTCTCGTTGAGGATGTCCTTGATGGCGTTCTGTGCCACGCTGATGACAGGCTGGATGCCCTCGAGCATGTAGTAGGCGTTGAGCTTTTTGACCGCGCCTTCCAGCTGGCGGATGTTATTTTTCAGATGGTTGGCGATGAACTCGGCCACATCCTCGGGCAGATCGAGGTGAAGAAGCTCCGCCTTGCGCTTGACGATGGCCACGCGGGTCTCGAAATCCGGCGGCTGGACGTCGGCGGTCAGGCCCCACTCGAAGCGGGTGCGCAGCCGCTCTTCCAGACTCTTGATCTCCTTGGCCGGGCGGTCAGATGCGATGACGATCTGCTTGTGGGCATCGTGGAGGGAATTGAACGTGTGGAAGAATTCTTCCTGGGTGGACTCCTTGCCCGCGATGAACTGGATGTCGTCCACCAGCAGCAGGTCGGCCACGCGGTACTTCATCCGGAAGTCCTCGGTGCTGCCGGCGCGGATGGCCGCGATCAGCTCATTGGTGAACTGCTCACAGGTCACATACATGATGACGAAGTCGGGGTGGGTGCGTTTGATCTCGGTCTGGATGGCCGTCAGCAGATGGGTCTTGCCAAGGCCCGAGCCGCCGTAGATGAACAGCGGGTTGTAAGCACCGGAGGGGTTGGCCGCAACAGCCTGCGCCGCAGCAAACGCAAACTGGTTGGATGGGCCTTTGATGAAGTTCTCGAAGGTGAATTCATAGTTGCCCTGCGGGGAGGCGGGGTTCGCCTCGTACTGCTGGGCCAGCACCACTTCGTGGGGCGGTGTGCTGGGGACGACGAGGGTGATGTCCACGTCAAAGCCCAGCACTGTTTTGAAGGCCTCTTTGAGCAGGCCGAGATAACGGTCCGTCACGATCTTGCAGATGAAGTCGTTGCGCACCGAGAGGGTGATATGGCTGGAGTCCTCAAAGCTGATAGGCTCCAACCCGTCGATATAGAGATTATACGTCGGCTCCGCCATCTGCGCCTTGCAGTAGCTCTGGGCAGCCTCTAAAACGTCCTTGAAAGAATCCATAGTACATCCACTCCATTGAAGTTTTCAACAATGCTGCTGATACCAGGTTAGTATACCACAAAAATCCCCTGCGTCTATATTATATAAGGTAATTTATAATACATAAAAAAGACATACCTGCGTCTGGGAAACGGCCTTGTGTCCAAGGCGGAGAAAAGCCACAAGATATTGTGGATAAAAAGTTTTCCACGGGAAATGGGTGAAAAAGTTGAAAGTTTCTCCACAGCGGTTTTTCAAAAAAGTTTGAAGGAAAGCGAAAAAAATGCTTGACAGAAGCCATAGTGTGCGATATACTGTTGAATTGCAAGCCTGTCCCCATTTTGGGACCAGAATAGACCCCATACCGGGGACGAGTTTTTACGGAGGAAATACACCATGAAGAGAACTTTTCAGCCCAAGAAGCGTCAGCGCAAGGAAGTTCATGGCTTCCTGACCCGCATGAGCACCAAGAACGGCCGCAAGGTCATCAACGCACGTCGTGCAAAGGGCCGCAAGAGCCTGACCGTCTGATCCTGAGCAGTATGCATCAGGTCCGGCGCAGAATGAATATGCGCAAAAAGGCCGCTGATATTGGATTGGCGGTCTTCTTTTTTTACCCGGCAATTGGCCGGAAACTGCGGTGAATAGTTTCGCAAAAAAACTGTCAAAGATTTGGCAGAGAAAACGCCCGGATGAGCTTTTCATGTCGGCGTTTTTTTTGCTATACTGAACATGAGCATTGCTTTTGTGCCGGGCTTGCCGGGCACCTGAAGGGAGGCGCACAGGATGCGCTATCGTCCCATCCGCCGCAACGCGGCGAGTTTGGCCGCGTGTATGCCCGCGGCAAGTCTTATGTCAACCCGGCGCTGGTGCTCTACGTCCTCAAAACGCGGAGCAAGCAGACCCGGGTGGGCCTGACGGCCACCAAAAAGATCGGCCACGCCGTGCAGCGCAACCGCGCCCGCCGCGTCATGAAGGCCGCCATTGACGAGCATCTCGACTACAACATCGGCGGCTACGACCTCGTCTTCGTGGCCCGGGGCATGACCCCCCGGCCTCAAGAGCTGGCAGCTCACCATCGTGGTGGCCAAAGCTCTTCGCCCAGGCCGGCCTGCCGGATAAGGCAAAGCAGCCGGGCGCAAAGCCCCCAGCCACCCTGCCGCCGGTCCGGAAGCCCGAGGCGTGAGCATCTTTCAGAAAGCCCTCTGCGGGCTCATCCGGCTCTACCAGAAGTTCATCAGCCCGGGGCTGGGGCGGAACTGCCGCTTTTCGCCCTCCTGCAGTCAGTACGGCATCGAGGCCATCCGCACCCACGGCTGCGTCAAAGGGCTGCTGCTGACGGCTGGCGCATCGCCCGGTGCAATCCGCTGGGCCGCTGGGGCTACGACCCCGTACCGGAAAAGGGCCGCTGGAAAAATCCGGCCCGGCATCTCTCGGCCTCGGCTCTGTTTTCCACCAGACACGAAAAATAAGTGGAAAACCTCTTCGCCGATGCTCTTTGGAAGGCGTGCCACGGGAAGACCTCCGCCCTTTGACCGGGCGGCAGCCGTCAAAACCTCCCCGTCACGCCTGGGGTGACAAACCGGCAGGGGAGGGGAGCGGAAAGGCGATTCAAATTTGCTTCTTGTGACGTGCTGAACTGTGGACAGGCGTCCTTCGATAAAAATAACCGCTCCGCGCCACAGACGGGGCAGAATGGACGGAGCTATGAATATTTTATACATCCTCGGTGTGCCACTCGGTTATGTGATGGAGTGGATCTACAACCTCATCCCGAACTACGGCTGGGACATCATCATCTTCACCCTGCTTATCCGCATGATGAGCACCCCCCTGCAGCTCAACCAGCAGAAGAGCATGGCCAAGATGTCCGCTTTCCAGCCGATGATCGCGGACATCCAGAAAAAGTACAAGGACAAGCCCGAAAAGCAGAATGAAGAGCTCATGAAGCTGCAGCAGGAGTTCGGCTACAAGCCCACCGCCGGCTGTATGCCCATGCTGGTCAACTTCCTCGTCATGTTCGGCGTCATCGAGGTCGTGTACCGCCCGCTGCAGCGCATCTTCCACATCGGCGCCGACGCCATGACCGCGGCTGGCGATGCCTTGACTGCTCTGGGCATCAGCTTCACTGCTAGGTTACCCGCGACACCAATATCATCGCACAGGTGCTGGCCGGCGAGTCCACCGTGACCAGCTGCCTTCACCGCAGACCAGGTCAACACCATCACCGAGTTCGGCCAGCACATGGACTTCTTTGGCATCGACCTGACCCGTGTGCCTCAGTATAACCTCTCGGCCGATAACCTGCCCCTGCTGATCCTCCCCATCCTGGCCATCGTTACCATGTTCATTTCCACCCACATCAGCATGAAAGCCTCCGGCCAGCAGATGCAGGGCAGCATGAAAGCTGACCATGTATATGATGCCCCTGATGTACCTGTTCTTCTGCTTTACCGTGCCCCTGCGCGTTCTCTCTGTACTACGTCATTTCCAACGTCATCATGACCGTGCAGACCCAGGTCATGCGCAAGATCTACGACCCCGAAAAGGTCAAGGAAGAGGTCATGGCTGAGATCGCCGCCCACCGCAAGGAGCAGAAGCGCGGTGTGAAGAGCACTACCCTCAAGGTCAAGGACGAAAAGACCGGTGAGATCGTGGAAAAGAATGTCTCCGCCAGTGAGATGAACAAGCGCCGCCTGGAGTATGCCCGCCAGCTGGACGAGGAAAAGTACAAGGACGAGCGCACGGTCCCGCTGAGTGAGCTGGAAAACAAGCAAATAAAGGAGGACGAACCGTTATGATCCGTAAGCAGGAAGCAACCGGCAAGACGGTTGACGAAGCCCGCGCCAACGCCTGCGCCAAGCTGGGCGTGCAGGCCGACGATATCAACGTGAGCTATGAAGTGCTGGAAATGCCCCAGAAGACGGGCTTTCTGGGCCTGAAGCTGACCCCCGCCAAGGTCCGCGTGACCGTGGAGGAGGCAGACCCTGCCCCCGCGAGCCCGTTGTGGAAGGAAAAGCTGCTCCGGCTGTGGTGGCCGAGCCTGTCGTCGAAGAGAAGCCCCTGAGGCTCCCGCCGCCCCTGGAAGAGCCCCGCCGCGCACCCGCTGGAAGAGGCGGCGGCCGAAGAGCAGGCCCCCGCCGCAGAGGGCGAAGAGGTGGAAGTGCCCATCCATATCGAAGAAAACAACAAGGTCAAGGCCGCTGTGGATTATCGGCGGAGGTCATCGCGCGGATGGGCGTGGAGAACGTGACAGTTCAGCGCCGTGCAGAAAGGCGAGGCTACCATCATCCGTCTGGATGGCGAGAAGCTGGGCGCTCTCATCGGCCGCCGCGGCGAGACGATGGAGAGCCTGTCCTATCTGGCAAGCCTCGTGGCAAACCGCCTCGAGGGCGACTACATCAAGCTGGGCCTCGATGTGGCCGGCTACCGTGATAAGCGCGAGAGCGACCTGACAGCACTGGCACAGCGCATCGGTGCCAAGGTGCGCCGCACCGGCCGCAGCTTTGCCATGGAGCCCATGAATCCCTACGAGCGCCGCATCATCCACTCTGCCATCGGCAAGATGGAGGGCGTCCGCAGCGAGAGCAAGGGCGAGGGCCGTGACCGCCGTGTGGTCATCTACTCCACCGACCCCAATGCTGTGGCTGAGAGCGCAAATGCACGTCCCCGCGGACCCCGCGGCGGCCGTGAACGCAACGGAAATGGCCGCAGCGGCGGCTATCATCGCGGCGGCGAGCGCCGTGGTGACCGGAATGGCCGCGGCCCGCGCAATGGCGGCGGCCGGGGCGGCTATCGCTCCAATGTGCCTGAGCGCACCTACACCCCGCGCGATGCCGAGAATGCTGCCCCTGTGGCACCCAAACGCACCGAGCGTGTGGATGACTTCGCGGATCTGAGCTTCGGCAAGATCGAGCTGTAAAAGCTGAAGGATGAGACCCTCTCCCGCATGGCGGAAGCCGTGCAGGGGAGGGTCTTTTTTGTACGAGGCACACTATAAATTTACACGTCTTTTGCATGAAGATGGTTTACGATGAAAAGCGAATCTGAAAGAATGATTTCGAAAGAAAAGTCGTTCTTATCGAAAAATTGGAGAATATGCCCAATTCCGAAAGAAATTTTTCTCCTATTTGCACATTGTAAAACAATATCGGCAAGCCTTATACTAGAGCTACAAATGCTTCGGAGTGTATACCAAGCAAAAAAGAGAGGAATTATTATGGAACAGAATAAGATTTCCCGCCGTAATTTCCTGCGCGTGGCCGGTGCATCGGCTACCGCCGCCGCAATGGGCGGTCTGGTCCCGGCTGCTTCCGCTGCCGGCATCAAAGACCTGTGGAGCATGGACCTGCAGATCCTTGCCACCAGCGATACCCACGGTAAGTTTGACCCCTGGGATTACGCCGCCAACAAGGCCGACGCCTCCGGCAGCGTGGCCCAGCAGGCAACTGCCATCAAGGAGAACCGCACCAAGACCACGCTGGTCGTGGATGCAGGCGACACGATTCAGGCAAACTCCGCTGAGCTGTTCCTGAACGACGATGTCCACCCCATGATCGCTGCTCAGAACGCCATCGGCTACGATGTCTACGTCACCGGCAACCATGAGTACAACTATGGCATGGCCACGCTGGAAAAGGTGCTCTCCCAGCAGAAGGCCAAGGTGCTGACCGGCAACGTCTACAGCCCCGAAGGCAAGCCTCTGGCGGACGGCTACACCATCATCAAAAAGGGCGGCGTCAAGATCGGCGTCATCGGTATGGTCACTCCCAACATCACCCGCTGGGACGCCAAGAACCTCGAGGGCTGGACTGTCACCAACCCGGTGGACGAGAGCCGCAAGATCATTGATAAGATCAAGAACGATGTGGATGTCATCATCGGCGTTATGCATATGGATATTGACAATGAGTATGGCGTCTATGGCTCCGGCGTCACCGACCTGGCAAATGCCTGCCCCGAGTTCGACGTCATCGTCGCCGCTCACGGCCACAAGAGCATCCCCAACAAGATGATCAACGGCGTGCTGGTGGTCGAGAACAAGAATGCCGGTGCCACCGTCTCCGACATCCACGTCTATCTCGAGCGCGGCCTGAACGGCAAGTGGAAGGTGAAGGACCGTACCTCTGAGAACCTGATCATCAAGGACTACGCTCCCGACCCCGAGCTGACCGCTCTGCTGGCAGAGTACGACCAGCGCGCTAAGGACGACGCCGTGACCCCCATCGGCCAGCTGGTCGGCGGTGATCTGGCCCCCGAAAACGAGATCGACTGCCTGCCCCAGCCCATGGTGCAGGATACTGCTCTGCTGGACTTCATCAACGAAGTGCAGATGTACTACACCGACGCTCAGGTGTCCGCAACGGCTCTGACCTCCATGACCTCCCAGATGCGCGAGGGTACCATCCGCAAGTGCGACATGGCAAGCATCTACACCTACCAGAACACCCTGTACAAGCTGCAGATGAACGGTTGGCAGCTGCGTCAGTTCATGGAGTGGTCTGCTGCCTTCTTCAAGACCTGGGAGCCGGGCGATGTGACCATCGCATTCGACTCTTCCGTCCGCTACTACCTGTATGATGCCTTTGCAGGCGTCAAGTATGACCTCGACATCTCCAAGCAGCCCGGCAACCGTATCCAGAACCTGACCTGGATGGATGGCCGTCCGGTGGAGGACGATGACAGCTTCGTAGTGGCCGTCAACAACTACCGTGCCACCACCCAGCTGCTGACTTATGCTGACATCTTCAAGGAGGGCGACGAGCTGCCCAAGCTGCTGGAGATCGACGTGCGCGGCGATGTGGGCGGCATCCGCGAACTGCTGGGTGAGTACATCCGCACCGTCAAGGGCGGCACCATCGAGCCGCACGTGGACAACAACTGGAAGCTCGTGGGCGACAACTGGAGGAGACCCCGATGCTGGAAAACTGAAAAAGCTTCTGTTGTATGCCGGGGCAGAGCCAGAAGATTTTTGCACGCTGTCAGATGGATGTGCAGATCGCCAACCGACGCCGGCTGACCGCGTTTTCTGGGCACGGCTTGTGCCTTTTTGTGGCGCTGACCCTTGGTTCCTGCATGGTGCCGTTGCTGTATGACCATATCCCGGTTTTTGCAGCGGCCCTCATTGTCAGCCTGGGACTGCTGGCCGGAGCAGATGTTCCCGCAAAAGCTGGGTCTGTTTTTAAACTGGGAGATCTACGCCTTTGGAGCCATGATCTATGGTCTGGGCATTTACCTGGGCACGGTGCAGACCCCGGATCAGCGCGCTGCCGCCTTTTTGCGTTTCTGCTCTATGTGCCGATGTTGTTTATGATGCGGCCCATCCTGCACATTGCCAATGTGCTGCTGTTCGACGGCATTTTTCTGGTCTGCGTCACCCGCTTCAAGGACTGGCGGGTCATCCCCATGGATGTCTGCAACGCGTTGGTGTTCGGGGCCATCTCCTGCATTGTGTCCACATTTGTCATGCGAGCATGATGTACGGCAACTTTATCACCAGCAGCAAGCTGACTACCGTGGCGGAAAGCGACCTCAACACCCGGCTGCACAACCGCAATGCCTACGAGAACCGCCTGCGGGATTACCCGCTCCGGTGCAGCAACAGCCTCACCTGTGTTTACATCGACGTCAACGGCCTCCATGAGCTGAACAACACCTACGGCCACGAGGAGGGAGACAAGATGCTCCGCACCGTGGCCTGCATCCTGCGGGAGATCTTTGGGGAAGAGGACAGCTACCGCATTGGCGGAGATGAGTTTGTGGCCTTTGCGCTGGACAGCACCGGCACGGAGCTGAACGAAAACATGGAGCAGTTTGTCCGGCAGGTGGAGGCAGGCTATTCCGTGGCCGTGGGCACTGCCTCCCACAGCGCGGGCGGCATTGACATTGACGCTCTCGTCAAAAGGCGGAGCAGCGGATGTATCTGGACAAAAGCAGACATTACGAACAGCTGCGGCGCGGCACCGAAGAATGAGCACAGCGCAGGAAAACTCCACAGGCGCTGTGCTTTTTTGCGCCCTTATATTTCTTTTTTCCGGTGGTTCGTGGTACAATATACTGTAATGAAATTTTGGAGCGGGAGGGAACTTCATGCAGAATACGACCATTGCCGCCATTGCCACCGCACCCGGTGCGGGCGGGCATCGCGGTGGTGCGCCTGTCCGGTGCGCAGAGCTATGCCGTGGCAGAGCGGGTGTTCCGCCCGGCAAACCCGGGCAAAAAGGTGGCGCAGGCAAAGGCTACACGGCATTGTTCGGCCATTTGTGGACGGCGGCGAGAAATTTGACGAGGGCGTGGCTCTGTTTTTCCGTGCGCCCCACAGCTATACCGGCGAGGATGTGGTGGAGCTTTCCTGCCACGGCGGCAGTGCGGTGGCGCGCCGTCTGGTGGAGGCCTGTCTGGCAGCCGGTGCGCACCGGCGGCCCCCGGCGAGTACACCCGCCGTGCGTTCCTGAACGGCAAACTGGCCTGACTCAGGCCGAGGCGGTCGTGGATCTGATCTCGGCGGACGGGCGGCAGGGGGCCGCGCTGGCCAATGCGGCCCTGTCCGGTGCGCTGGCCAAGAAGATCGGGGAGCAGAAGGATGCCCTCACCGCCCTGCAGGCTCATCTGGCCGCGTGGGTGGACTTCCCGGAGGAAGATGTGCCGGAGCTGGACGAAGCCCATCTGCGCACCGTGCTGGGGCAGCGTGCAGGAGACGCTGGACGGGCTGATCCGCAACTATCAGGCGGACCCGTCCTGCGAGAGGGCGTGGACTGTGCCATCGTGGGGCCGCCCCAATGCGGGCAAGTCCACCTTGCTGAATCTGCTGGCCGGGTTCGACCGTGCCATCGTCACCCCGGTGGCAGGCACCACCCGCGATGTGGTAGAGCAGGCGGTGCAGCTGGGGATATCCGGCTGAACCTCTTTGACACCGCCGGTCTGCGCGAGACCGAAGATGCCATTGAAGCCGAGGGCATCCGCCGCAGCTGGAAAAAGCTGGAGGAGGCAGGCCTGATCCTGGCTGTGTTCGATGGCTCTGAGCCGCCCACGCGGGAAGATCTGGAGCTGGCCCGGCGCTGTGCGGGCCGCCCGGCCATTGCCCTGGTGAACAAGGAAGATAAACCCACGCAATTTGATGCAGAGTTGATAGCGCCCTGCTTTGCCATTGTGCTGCCGGTGTGCTGTCAGGAGGAGGAGAGCCGCAAGGTGATCTCCGCTGCGGTAGCCCGCCTGCTGGGTACCAGCCAGATCGACCCCCACGCGGCCAGCCTGTCCGGCCAGCGGCAGCTGTCGGCGGCCCTGCGGGCACGGGATGCCGCAGCGGGTGCACGGGAGGCCGTGGAGGCCGGGTTCGGGCTGGATGCCGTGTCGGTGTGCGTGGATGACGCGCTGGACGCACTGTGTGAGCTCACCGGCGAAAACGCCTCGGAAGCCGTCATCGAACAGGTGTTCGAGCGGTTCTGCGTGGGAAAATAAAGGGCACTCTTTGACACCAAAAGAGAACCAGAAAAGTGCCAGCGATTTCGATGCGCTGGAGCCACGAAAAGGGGCCGCCCCTTTAACCCTTGGGCTACACCGGAAAAAACTGAAGATTCACGCCTGTTCGGCGTGAAGATCTTTAACCGTTTTTTCCGCTCCGCCGATTGATAGCCCTTCAGTCGCTGCGCGACAGCTCCCCCCGGGAGCGAGCGCTGCTGCTGCCGTTCCCGTTATGACCCCACCCGTGAAAATGGGTTACAGGAAAGTCCGCAGACTTTCCTGTAACCCGAAATTTAAAAATAATTCTTCCGCTGAAAATGCCCAGAGTAAAACGGAGGCATTTCAAATCAATTATTAGAGGAAACCCGAAAGTATATGAACCACTTAGGAGATTATGATGTGATCGTCATTGGTGCCGGGCATGCCGGCATCGAAGCGGCCCACGCCGCTGCCACACTGGGCGCCAAGACCGCCGTGTTCACCATGAGTCTGGACGCCATCGGCAATATGCCCTGCAACCCCAGCATCGGCGGCACTGCAAAGGAACGTTGGTGCGTGAATTAGATGCCCTTGGCGGCGTGATGGGTCTGGCGGCGGATGCCACCTACCTGCAGAGTCGGATGCTGAACAAGGGCAAAGGGCCCTGCGGTGCACGCACTGCGGGTGCAGACCGACCGCAAACGCTACCACGAATACATGAAGCACGCACTGGAGCTTACCCCCGGCCTTGCCATCCATCAGGCCGAGGTGGTGGGCCTTGAGGTGGAAAACGGCCGGGTGAAGGGCATCGTTACCCAGCTCAACGGCGAGTACACCGCAAAGTGCGTGGTGATCGCCACCGGCACCAATCTGGGCGGCAAGATCTTTGTGGGCGATGCCTGGTATGCCTCCGGCCCGGACGGCATGCACGCGGCCAATGCCCTGACCGAGAGCCTGAAGGCTGCCGGTCTGCCCCTGCGCCGGTTCAAGACCGGTACACCGGCCCGGGTGCACCGGCGCAGCATCGGCTTCAGCCAGCTGGAATGCCAGCCCGGCGACCCGGACAACGAGCTGCAGCCCTTCAGCTTCATGACCGACGCCCCCATGCACAACAAGGTGGAATGCTGGATCGCCTACACGAACCCGGAGACCCACAAGATCATTCTGGACAACATCCAGCGCAGCCCGCTGTACGGCGGCATGATCGAGGGTGTCGGCCCGCGTTACTGTCCCTCCATCGAGGACAAGGTGGTGCGCTTTGCGGGCAAGGACCGCCACCCCATCTTTGTGGAGCCCTGCGGGGAGAACACCGAGGAGATGTACCTGCAGGGAGCCTCCAGCAGCCTGCCGGAGGATGTGCAGAATGCCTTCTACCGCAGCATCAAAGGGTTTGAACACATCGAGATCATGCGCCCGGCCTACGCCATCGAGTACGACTGCGTGGACCCCACCAGTCTGGAAGCCACGCTGGAAAGCAAGGTGGTGCGGGGCCTGTACGGCGCGGGACAGTTCAACGGCACCTCCGGCTACGAGGAAGCCGCCGCGCAGGGCCTGCTGGCAGGTTTGAACGCCGCCCGCAATGCGCTGGGCAAAGAGCAGCTCATTCTGCCGCGCCACACCAGCTATCTGGGCACACTGGTGGATGATCTGGTTACCAAAGGGGTTATGGACCCCTACCGCATGATGACCAGCCGCAGCGAATACCGGCTGACCCTGCGGCAGGACAATGCCGACACACGCCTGACCCCCATCGGCCGGGAATATGGTCTGGTGCAGGACGACCGCTGGGCAAAGTACCAGCACACCCAGAACATTCTGGAAGCGGAGCGCCGCCGTCTGCACGAGACGCATCTGCGCACCGCCGACCTGCGCACCGCCATGGAAGCGGCCGGGCTTGCCCCTGCTGCCGAAGGCGGCATTGCGGAAGAACTGCTGCGCCGCCCGGAGATCCACTACGACCTTGTGGCCGGGGTCATCGGCTGGGGGGGGGATCACGCCCATGCTGGCGGAACGGCTGGAGACCGAGATCAAATACGCAGGCTAATCATTGCCCGGCAGGACCCGAAAAGCTGGCCCGCATCCGGCCGAAGAACCTCGGTCAGGCGGGGCGCATCCCGGGCGTATCGCCCTCCGATTTGGCGCAGCTGAGCATTGCACTGGCAGCGAGAGGAAAATAAAATGGAAGAACTGAAGCTTTATGAGGGCCGTCCTGCCGACTGCACCGGGCGGCTGGAAAAAAGAGATCCGTACCTATGACCTGCTGGACAGGCTGGGCATCCCCTTCTGGCGCACAGACCACGGCTGGATGAAGGCCGACACCATGGAGGACTGCATGGTCATTGATGACTGCCTGGGTGCCACGGTCTGCAAGAACCTGTTTCTTTGCAACCGGCAGCAAACTGATTTTTACCTGCTGATGATGCCGGGGGACAAGCCCTTCAAGACAAAGGAACTCTCCCCTCAGCTGGGCATTTCCCGCCTGAGCTTTGCCTCCCCGGAGGATATGGAGCAGTATCTGGACTGTACGCCCGGCTCCTCCTCCATCATGGGGCTTGCCAACGACACCGAAAACAAGGTGCAGCTGCTGATGGATGAGGATGTGAAGGCAAGGGGGAGTACCTTGGCTGCCACCCCTGCATCAACACCTCTTCGCTCAAGCTGCGCACGGCAGATGTGCTGGAAACCTTCCTGCCCGCCGTCCACCACGAGCCCATTTTCGTCCAGCTGACCGGTGAATAAAAGAAAGGACAACACCCGTATGATCGACAAACAGCGTCTGGAAGCAAAATGTTCCACATGGAACATCACTCACCGGCACCCAGCTGGACCAGCTGGATGCCTTTGCCGAAATTCTGGTGGACTACAACCAGAAGGTCAACCTGACCGCTATCACCGACCCCGAGGGAATCGAGGATAAGCACTTCCTCGACAGCCTGCTGTTTGCCAGCCAGCCGGAAGTGGCCGGCCGCATGGTGGATGTGGGCGCTGGTGCCGGGTTTCCGGGCATCGTCACCAAGATCTACAAGCCGGAACTGGAACTCACCCTCATGGAGCCCACCGGCAAGCGGGTGGAGTTCTTGAAGTACGCCTGTGCCCAGCTTGGCCTTGACCGGCGTGGAGTTTGCAAAGGAGCGCGCAGAGGAAGCCGCCCGCAAGGTGTGGCGGGAGCAGTTTGACCTGGCTTCAGCCCGTGCTGTGGCGGCCCTGCCCATGCTGGCGGAATACTGTCTGCCGCTGGTCAAGGTGGGCGGCAATTTCCTCGGCCATGAAAGGCGCTTCCGGGGAAGAGGAACTGGCTGCAGCCCGCGGTGCCATCAAAAAGCTGGGCGGTGCCTATAAGGAAACCCGCACTCTGCACCTTCCCGGCGGCGACACCCGCACCCTGATTTGTGCCAAAAGATTTCGCAAACTCCGACAGCTTACCCCAGAAACGGCGGAAAAATCGCAAAAAGCCCGCTGAAATAACGGAATAGCGAACAAAATATGCAAAACCCTGCCGAACGAAATTTCTGGCAGGGTTTTTATTTTGTGTGATACACTGTGCCTGAAGCCTGAGTTTTCCACGCTTTCCCGGGAAAATGTGAAAAACAAAACCCATCCACCACGCGAAAGGAGCCGTGTATCCATGTTTGAACGCAAAAAGCAGGCAGGCAAGATCTATTTCCTGCCCATCGACCAGATCAGGCCGTCGCCATTTCAGGCACGGCGGGAGTTCAGCGAGCAGGAGCTGGCATGCCCTGTGCCCAGAGCATCCGAGAAAATGGTCTGCTGCAGCCCATCTCGGTGCGAAAAGTGTCGGATGGCGGCTACGAGCTGGTAGCCGGGGAGCGGCGGCTCCGTGCCTGCCGCCTTGCTAAAATGAACACCATCCCTGCCATCCTCTGTGATTACGACGATGAGCGCACCGCCGCGCTGGGTCTGCTGGAAAACATCCAGCGGGCCGACTTGAACCCCTTTGAGCAGGCGCAGGGCTTAAAGGATGTGATGGTGCTGTGGGACTGCACCCAGGCCGAGGCTGCCAAGCGACTGGGCATGGCGCAGCCCACCCTGCCAACAAGCTGCGGCTCTTGCAGCTGAACGCCGACCAGCGGCAGTTCGTGCTGGACAACAACCTCACCGAGCGCCATGCCCGGGCGGTGCTGCGTCTGCCGGAGAACCGCCGCAGCGAAGCTTTGATCAACATTGCCAAGCGCCGCATGAACGCCCGCCAGACCGACCTCTACATTGAACAGCTGCTCAACACCCCCGTAAAAGGCAGGCACCGTGTTTCCATGGTCAAGGATGTGCGCATTTTTGTGAACACCATCGACCATGCCATCCGCTTGATGACCGACAACGGCGTGCCCGCTACCGCCCATCGGGAGGAGAAGGACGGGTATATCGAATATACGGTGCGCATCCCAACCACCGCCGCCGAACGGTAAAATTGTTCCATGTGGAACAGAAAACTCCCGTGCAGAGCGTAGTCGCGTGTTTAAAGTTTCATGCCTTTTGCTAAAGCATTGCCGCCGGGTACGTTCTCTTTGCGTGCCAAAAGAGAACCAGAAAAGTACCCGTACTTTCGAGGCGCGGAGGCGCGGGTTGCGGCGAGTCTGCTTATCCGCCCAACAGTTTTCGAGGCGCGGGAGGCAAACTAGGGGTCGTCGGCTGCTCGCCCCTAGTAACCCCAAAAGCTGTTGGGCTCCATACAAAAAATCCAAGTCGCTTCGCTAAAGGATTTTTTGTTTTCCGCCGATTGGAAGCCCCTCAGTCGCTGCGCGACAGCTCCCCAAAGTGGGAGCCTCTGGCACCCGCAAGCTTTGCGGTCTGCCCGGAAACTTTGCCGTCATGCCAAGGGCTCTCCCTTTGGGAGAGCTGGCAAGCCCGATAGGGCTTGACTGAAGGGTTAGCCAGCTTCCCGGCGCGCATTCAAAATCGTTTGTTTTGTCTCCCGAAACCGTGCATTTTTTGATTTTCCCACCTCTAAAAGTTAAAAATCCGGCGGAAAAACGCTTCAGATGGTTCAAAAACCGATTTGGATGTGCTATACTAGGTGTTAAGGTGCCTGTATGGACGGGAAACGAGCGGGCACAACTGCGAATGTTCCATGTGGAACAACCAAATTTTCCCGGAAGGAAGAATTGTGCGTGGCAAAAATTGTAGCAATCGCGAACCAGAAGGGCGGCGTCGGCAAGACCACCACCGCCGTCAACCTGTCCTCCTGCGTGTCGGCTTTGGGCAAAAAGGTGCTCATCGTGGACCTGGACCCCCAGGGCAACACCACCACCGGTTACGGCATCCCGAAGCGCAGCGTGGAAAAAGGGAACCTACGAGATCCTGATCGGTGAAGCCGACGAGCATCAGGCCATCCGTAAGACTGAGTACCGCACCGATGTCATCGGCTCCAACACCCGTCTGGCCGGTGCCAGCCTGGAAATGATCGACCTGCCGGGCCGCGAGAGCCGCCTGCGCAAGGCGCTGGCCGGGGTGCAGAAAGACTATGACTTCATCTTCATCGATTGTCCGCCCAGTCTGGACCTGCTCACCCTGAACGGCCTGAGTGCCTGCGACAGCGTTCTCATCCCGGTGCAGTGCGAGTATTACGCGCTGGAGGGCCTTTCGGAGCTCATCAGCACCTTAAAGACCATCCGCAAAAAGTACAACCCCTATCTGGACATCGAGGGCGTGGTGTTCACCATGTTCTCGCTGCGGTATAACCTGACCGTGCAGGTGGTGGAGCAGGTGCAGAAATATTTCGGCTCCAAGGTGTACAAAACCACGATCCCGCGTTCGATCCGCATCTCTGAGGCCCCCAGTTACGGGCAGCCCATCAATTTCTACGAGCCCAAAGGCAAGGGCAGTGAAGCGTACATGGATCTGGCCATTGAGTTCGTCAAGAACAACCGGCCGCACGAGCCCAAAAAGACCCGCGCGCGGAGCAAGAGCGCTCCGGAACCGGCACCGGTCAAAAACGCTCTGGAAGACTAAAACACAGGGGGAACAACAAGAACAATGGCAAAAGGAAAAAGGAGGACTTGGCCGCGGGCTGGAAAGTCTGTTTGAGGACGCCGCCCCGAGCCTTGAGTCCGACGCAAAGATCGAGACCCTGCCCCTGCGTGAGATCGAGCCGGACCCGGAACAGCCGCGCAAGACCTTTGACGAACAGGCGCTGGGCGAGCTGGCGGCCAGCATTGCGGAGCATGGTCTGCTGCAGCCCATCGCGGTGCGTCCGCAGGGCCCGGGCGGCTACAGCATCGTGGCGGGTGAGCGCCGCTGGCGTGCCTGCCGCATGGCAGGCCTGAACGAAGTGCCGGTGGTGGTCAAGGATGTGTCCGACGAGCAGGCCATGGAGCTGGCGTTGGTGGAAAACCTCCAGCGTGAGGATCTGGACCCGGTGGAAGAAGCCGCCGGCATCCGGGAGCTGATGCTGCGCTGTGACCTGACCCAGGAGCAGGCAGCCCGCAAGCTGGGCAAGAGCCGCAGCGCGCTGGCCAACAGCCTGCGTCTGCTGAACCTGCCGGAAAACGTACTGGAGCTGCTCAAGAGCGGGTTCCTGAACATGGGCCACGCCAAAGGTGATCCTGGGCCTGCCCACGCCGGAGCTGCAGGAGCAGGCGGCGCAGATCGTGGCGGACAACCAGCTGAACGTGCGCCAGACCGAGGCACTGTGCAAGAAACTGGCAAAACCCCCGAAGGAGGCAAAGGAAGCGGAGCCCCGCGGCACCCTGCCGGTGGAAGTGGAAGAAAGCCTCAAACAGGCGCTGGGCAGCGAGGTGAACGTGGCCTATCACGGCGGCAAAGGCAAGCTGACGGTGCATTTTTACTCCGATGAGCAGCTGCGCGCCTTTGCAAACCTGCTGGGCCAGTACCAGACCGAAGAATAAAACAACCGCGATCCAAGGCGGACACCCGCCTTTGAACGGCGCCGGGAGAGGTCCCATTTCCCGGTGCGAACGAAATAGAGCAAGGAGAGTCAATCATGCTTGATATCAAATTTGTCCGTGAAAACCCGGACGCTGTCAAGGAAAACATCAAGAAGAAGTTTCAGGATGCAAAGCTCCCGCTGGTGGACGAGGTCATCGAGAAGGATGCCAAGTACCGCGCAGCCTGAAGGAAGTGGAAGCCCTCAAGGCTGCCCGCAACAAGCTGAGCAAGGCCAACGGCCCCCTGTTCGGCCAGCTGAAGAAGTGCACGGATGAGGCACAGAAGGCAGAGCTGCAGGCTCAGATCGACGCCAACAACGCCGCCGTCAAGGCCGATGCCGACAAGATGGCAGAGCTGGAAAAGGAAGAAGAGACCCTGTCCGCACGCATTCAGGAGATCATGTACACCATCCCGCAGATGATCGATCCCAGCGTGCCCATCGGCCCGGATGATACCTACAACGTGGAAGCACAGCGCTTTGGTGAGCCTGTGGTCCCCGATTTCCCCATCCCGTACCACACCGAGATCATGGAGAGCTTTGACGGCATCGACATGGACGCTGCAGGCCGCGTGGCCGGCAACGGCTTCTATTACCTCATGGGCAATATTGCCCGCCTGCACGAGGCAGTGCTGGCCTACGCCCGCGACTTTATGATCAACAAGGGCTTTACTTACGTCATCCCCCCCTTCATGATCCACGGCAACGTGGTGCAGGGCGTCATGTCCTTCCCGGAAATGAACGCTATGATGTATAAGATCGAAGGGGAAGACCTGTACCTGATCGGCACCAGCGAGCACACCATGATCGGCCGCTTCATCGACCAGACCATCGACGAGAGCAAGATGCCCCTGACCCTGACCTCCTACAGCCCCTGCTTCCGCAAGGAGAAGGGTGCCCACGGTATCGAGGAGCGCGGCATCTACCGCATCCACCAGTTCGAGAAGCAGGAGATGATCGTGGTCTGCCGCCCCGAAGAAAGCGCCGACTGGTACGAGAAGCTGTGGAAGATGTCTGTGGAGCTGTTCCGCAGCATGGAGATCCCCGTGCGTCAGCTGAACTGCTGCTCCGGTGACCTGGCGGACCTGAAGGTGAAGAGCTGCGATATCGAAGCATGGAGCCCCCGCCAGCAGAAGTACTTCGAGGTCTGCTCCTGCTCCAATCTGGGCGATGCACAGGCACGCCGCCTGCACATCCGCGTCAAGGGCAAGGACGGCAAGACCTATCTGGCCCACACCCTGAACAACACCTGCGTGGCACCTCCGCGTATGCTGATCGCCTTCCTGGAGAACCATCTGCAGGCCGACGGCACCGTGACCATTCCCGAAGTGCTGCAGCCGTATATGGGCGGCCTGAAGGTCATGGTTCCCACCAACAAGAAGGCCTGAGCCTGACTGCGGTTTTCCACCGTAAAACAAAATCCTGTTGAAAAGCCCCGTGCTCTGTTCCGGCAGAGTGCGGGGCTTTTTGCGCGGCTGACAGGGAATGTGCGAAAAAATCAGAATTTTTTTAAAATAAGTGTTGACAAAAGGTGGTACAGTGGATATAATAATAAAGCACCGTTCAAGTGCAAAACTTCATATGTGGCGGCATAGCTCAGTTGGCTAGAGCATTCGGTTCATACCCGAAGTGTCACCGGTTCAAATCCAGTTGCCGCTACCACGTTACAGAGTTTCGCTAAGATAAGGGGGACGGTCGTTCGCAGTAGTGAACGATGGAAGTCGGAGGTTTTAGCGAAGCTCTGTATTTCTAAGGCCCGTTGGTCAAGCGGTTAAGACACGGCCCTTGAGGATGTCAATGGAAGTCTTTTGCAAGCACTGGTAAACGGGATCCTGCTGGGCGGTTTCTACTCCCTGATGGGTATGGGCCAGAACATCATTTTCGGTGTTATGAACATCGTCAACTTCTGCCACGGCGAAATGTTGATGGTGGGTATGTACATCACCTATGTTCTGTATACCTACTTTGGGGTGGATCCCTATGTAGCCCTTCCCATCGTCGCAGTGCTCATGTTCGGTCTGGGTGCGCTGATCCAGTCCACCCTGATCACCCCTTCGCTCAAGACCAAGAGCTTTACGAACCTTTGTTCCTCACCGTCGGTCTGGGCCTGCTGCTCACCAACGGCGCTCTGGTCATCTTTGGTTCCACCTATTATAAGATCATTACCCCTTATGCCCAGACCTACATTCCGCTGGGTCCGGTCACGATCAGCGCTGCCCCGTCTGATCAGCTTCCTGATCCTGATCGTGGTCGCGATTGCGCTGTTTGCCTTCCTCAAGTATTCCACCACCGGCAAGCAGATCCGTGCCGTGTCTCAGAACCCCATCGGTGCTGAGGTCGTGGGCATCAACGTCAAGAAAATTTACATCCTGACCTATGGTCTGGGTGTTGCTCTGGCCGGTATCGCCGGTTCTCTGCTCACCCAGTTCTACACCATCTATCCCACCGCAGGCGCAAGCTTCGGCTTCCGCGCACTGATCGTCGTGGTCGTGGGCGGTCTGGGCTCCATCCCCGGCGCATTCTTCGCCGGTATTTTCCTGGGCCTGCTGGAGCAGATGAGTGCATTGTTCATCAGCCCGTCCTACAGTGATATGATCGTGTTCGTCACCTTCATCATCATTCTGGTCGTGCGTCAGGTTATGATTCTGAGGAGGCGATAAGATGGATACCAGAAAAGCAGTTAAAACCTATCACCGCAATCTGGCGATCGTTCTGGCTATCATCATCGCCATCTTCGCAGCGATCCCGCTGGTCGTGGATAAACCCTACATCATCAACATTTTTCGTTCTTACCTTCTATATGTCCACCCTGTCCATGGCATGGAACATTCTGGGCGGCATCACCGGCCAGAAACTCGCTGGGTCTGGCCGCTTACATGGGTCTGGGTGCCTATGTGTGCTGTCTGGTGGTCACAAAGACGGGCATGAACCCCTGGGTGGCCGCTGTGCTGGATATGCTCGTTGTGGGCGTTGTGGCCGGAGTCATCTTCTTCCCCAGCCTGATCCTGCGCGGCCCCTACTTCACGCTGGTGTCCATCGCGTTTGCCGAGTCCATCCGTCAGTTCATCATCAACTCGGAGTTCTTCGGCCGCGCATCCGGTGTGGGCCTGCCCTTCGGCAAGGACTCCTTTGCGCAGTTCCGCTTTACCAGCAAGGTGCCGTACTACTACATCGGCTTCATCATGATGGTGGGCGTTTACCTCATCATGAAGAAGATCGGCCGCTCCAGCTGGGCTTTGCGCTGCGCACCATCCGCGAGGATGAGGACGCTGCCGCCGCCATCGGCATCAACCCCACCAAGTACAAGGTCATTGCCGTTGTCATTTCGGCCATCATTGCCGGTCTGGTCGGCTTCTTCTACGTCAGCTACATCCGCTACATCGACCCCGATATTATGATCCAGTCCAAGTCCACTGAGATCGTGCTGCCGGCAGTCGTGGGCGGCGCTGCCTACATCGAAGGCCCGCTGATCGGCGGCCTCATCATGATCCCGCTGAGCGAACTGCTGCGTGCAAACTTTGCCGCCATCCTGCCCGGCATCAACATGCTGATGTACGCCATCGTGCTGATCGTGGTCATCCGCTTCCGTCCGTCCGGTATTCTGGGCTGGTACATGAACTCGAAGGTCAAGACCTTCATCGATGAAAAGATCCTCAAAAAGCCGTCTCTGGACGTGCTGGAAGAGTATGAGCTGATGGCAGACAAGGGAGGGAAGTAATCATGGCAGAAAAGCCTATTATTGAAGTCCAGGGCCTGACCAAGCGGTTCAAGGGTCTGACCGCCGTGCATGATGTTTCTTTCTCGGTGGAGAAAGGCTCCATCACCGGCATGATCGGCCCCAACGGTGCTGGTAAATCCACCACCTTAAACATGATCTGCGGCTACTACCCGCCCACCGAAGGCAAGATCTTCTACAATGGTGAGGACATCACCAACAAAAAGGCGTATGAGTACACCAACATGAAGATCGCCCGCACCTTCCAGATCATGAAGCCTCTGAAGAACCTGAGCGTTCTGGATAACGTCACCGCCGCCGCCTACTTCGGCCACGCCGGTGCAAAGAGCGAAAAAGAGGCCAAGGAGCGCGCCATGGAGGTGCTGCACTTCACCGGCCTGTACGAAAAGCGTCATGTGATCTCCAAGGACATGGGCACGCCGGACCAGAAGCGTCTGGAGATGGCCCGCGCTCTGGCCACCAAGCCCGAAGTGCTGTTTCTGGACGAGAACATGGCAGGCTTGAACCCGGCTGAGACCGAAGAGGCCATCCAGCTGATCCGCAAGATCAACGAGTCCGGTGTCACCATCCTGCTCATCGAGCACATCATGAAGGCGGTCGTGAGCCTGTGCGAGAAGGTCATCGTCCTTCACCACGGCGAAAAAAGATCGCTGAGGGCACGCCCGAGCAGGTCATGAACGATCCTTACGTCATGGAGGTGTACCTGGGCACCAAAAAGGAGGGCGCAAGTGCTTAAAGTTGAAGGTCTGAACGCCGGTTACGGCTCTGTGAACATCCTGTGGGACATCGGCTTTGAGGTGAAGGACGGCGAGATCGTTGCCATCCTTGGCTCCAATGGTGCCGGTAAGACCACCATGGTGCGCACCATCACAGGCATGGTCAAGGCAAGCTCCGGCAAGGTGGAGTTCAACGGGAGGACCTCTCCGGCAAAAGCTCCCGCGTTATTCTGGACAGCGGCATCGTGCAGGTGCCGGAAGGCCGTCAGCTCTTTACCGAGATGACCGTGCTGGAAAATCTGGAACTGGGCGCATTCAATAAGGAGACCAAGGCACATTTGCAGAAAATCTGGAAAAGTGCTATAACTGGTTCCCCAAACTGCGCGAGCGCGCAAAGCAGGCGGCCGGCACGCTGTCCGGCGGCGAACAGCAGATGGTGGCCGTGGCCCGTGCGCTGATCGGTATGCCCAAGCTGCTGATCCTGGACGAGCCCAGTCTGGGCCTTGCCCCCAACATCGTGGACGACATTCTGGAAGTGGCCAAGACCATGGTGAAGAATGACGGCATCTCGGTGCTGCTGGTGGAGCAGGATATCACCAAAGCCCTTGCAGCGGCTGACCGCGGCTATGTTATTGAGAATGGCCGCGTGGCGCTGGAAGGCACCGCCGCCGAGCTTTCGGCAAACGAGCACGTCAAGAAGGCGTACCTCGGCATCTGATTTTGGAAACTGGATGTCCGGCGGGCACTACTTCACACGGTGCGGCGGGGCATCTCGGATTAACAAGCTGTTTTTACAAACAGAATTGGAGGACAATTATGAAAAAGATCTCTCGTAGAAGCTTCCTGAAGGCATCCGCTGTTCTGGGCAGCGCAGCTGCTCTGACCGCCTGCGGCGGCTCTTCCGCTTCCACCAGCACTGCAGCATCTACCAGCACCGCAGCATCCGGCAGCACTGCAGCAGCCAGCGGTGACACCATCAAGATCGGTACCATCTACGCAATGTCCGGCGGCAACGCAGCCATCGGCGAGAACATCCTGCGCGGCATCGACTTCGCAGTGGACGAGATCAACAAGGCAGGCGGCGTGAACGGTCAGATGCTGGAAGTTGTCCGCGGCGACCATGCAGGCGACGCAGCCACCGGTAAGTCTGAGGCAGAGCGCCTGATCACTCAGGAAGGCGTCAACGTCATTATGGGCTGCCATATGTCCGTTGTTACCGAGGTCGTGGCTCAGGTCTGCCAGCAGTACGGCATCCCCATGATCACCGCTATCTCCACGCTGGACCGTCTGACCGACGAGGATCACAAGGACTACGATTACTTCTTCCGTCTGTGCCCGCTGAACTCCGTCTACGTGGAAGATATGCTGAAGTATCTGCAGGACTCCAAAGGAGCAGACCGGCAACGAGATCAAGAAGGTCGCCATCTTCACCGATAAGGCTGCCATCGGTCAGGAGCTGATCCGCTGCGTCAACCTGTTTGCACCGGACTACGGTCTGGATGTTGTGGCCGAAGTGGACTACAGCTCCAACGCGACCGACCTGTCCTCTCAGATCCTGGCTCTGAAGCAGGCTGATCCCGATGCCATCCTGTGCGACTCCTACATCGGCGACGCTACTCTGTTCGTCCAGACCCTGAAGGAGCAGAACTACAAGCCCAAGATGATCGTTGCCAAGGCAAACGGCTTCACCGATCCTTCCTTCATCCCGAACCTGGGCGCATCCGCAAACGGCGTGGCTTCTGTTGTCGAGTTCAACCCCGACCTGACCAACGGCGTGGAGATCAGCGAGGACTTCAAGAAGGTCTACACTGTCAACATGAACGGTCACTCTGCTGAGTCCTACACCGTTGTGTGGCTGTTCAAGTCCGCCATCGAGAAGGCTGGCTCCACCGACGGTGCCGCTGTCCGCGACGCTCTGGCAGAGCTGTCCATCGACGGTGCATTCGAGGGCGGCCGCAAGATCGTTCTGCCCTACTCCAAGATCGAGTTCACTCCCGAGTACGAGATCGGCGGCGTAAAGCACTACCGTGACAACACCTACGCTTCTGTTGCAATCGCACAGGTGCAGGATCAGGAGTGGAAGACCGTCTGGCCCTTCGAGTTCGCTTCCTCCAAGATCCAGGAAGTCACTCTGGGCTGATAAAGTTACCCCAAAAAGAACACAGCAGGCGAGCCGCCCAATGGGCGGCTCGCCTTTTGCGAAGTCTTCAGTTGTTTTTGATATAAGTAAAAATATCCTCCGGCACCGCTGCCAGTGCATCCGCACCGGCAGCGGTCAGTTCTGCGCGGCCCCGGAAGCCCCACAGCGCGCCCCATGGCGGGCAGCCCGGCATCCGGTGAGGATGTCCACATCGCTGTCGCCCACAAAAAGGGTGGCAGAGCGGTCTGCACCGATCTCGTCCATCAGCGCATACAGCCCGGCGGGGTTCGGTTTGGTGGGCACGCCGGGCCTGCTGCCGCGCACAGCGGCAAAGCGGCCTGTGCCAAAATAGTGGGCGATGATCTTGCCGCAGAGCGGGTCGGCCTTGTTGGAGAACACTGCGCACTGAACACCCTTGCCCGCAGCTCATCCAGCAGCTCCGGGATGCCGGGATAAGGGCAGGTCTTGTCCTCCTTGTGGGCGTCGTACCGGGCCGAGAACTGTGCCAGTGTGGCCGCCAGCTGCTCCTGTGAGCGGGCATCCTCCGGTGAGAAGCGCTCCACCAGCTTGGGAATGCCATTGCCCACCATATGCTTGAACTGTTCCACGGTGAAGGTGGGCCAGCCGTTCTGGGTGCACACCCAGTTGCCGGCGTCGGCCAGGTCATCAATGGTGTTCAGCAGGGTACCGTCCAGATCGAACAACACAGTTTTTATCACAGAAAAACGACTTTTTCATTCTGCCTGCTTCAGAAAAGCAAAAAGGCAGTTCGTTGCACTTTACGCTGCGCACCTTCTGCTTCACCCCGCCCGGAAAGGTGAGGGTGAGGTTCGTGCGGTGCACCGCCGCTGCCCATGGCGACTGCATGGCCGTCAGGGCCGGTGCAGGGCACAGGGCACGCAGATCTCGTGCAGGTGAAAGCCGCGCTGTCGGCGCAGGGTCAGGCGGCCATTTTGCAGCCAGATGCCCTCCCGGCGCCAGCCGTTGTAAGCACCCGCCAGCAGGGCCGCAAACACGGCGGTGACTACCAGCAGCGGCAC
>VOFB01002000.1_pt1 | contig 27643 bp, 32 predicted proteins | sample 5384141 | NCBI WGS metagenome assembly VOFB01 (sample SAMN12384721, study PRJNA508395) | human gut metagenome | isolation source: healthy gut A | host: Homo sapiens | reverse complement strand
GAACGCGAGCTGGACGGTCGTGCCGTCGGCCGTGGCGCCGAGCATGAGGTAGTGCCGGCCGTTGCCGGTGCGCACGATGCGCGTGAGCCCGTCGCCGCCGTCGGACGGCTCCGGCGCGGCGTCGAGCAGCGCGGTGTCGCCCGTTGTGGTCATCTGTGCGCCGAATCGGATGCGCGCTGCAGAATGTTTATATTATATCGTGGAAACGGCGATAATAACGTTGACATTCGGGACTTTTTGCAGGCTATATTTTATGCACAGTATTTAATCAAGTGGGAACATTGAACATTGCATTTTAGTTTTCCTATTTTGCAAGTGTCATTTTACTTCATAGCACTTGTATTTATGGCAGGAGCATATTCTTTTTTTTGTGATTCGATATGTGAAGAAAGGAACCTTTAGTAGAGCGTATTAAAACAATTGAATAAGATTATTATAATCTGTAAACAAAATATTTCAGATAAAGAAAAAAGGAAAACAGAATAAATCCAAAACAGAAGCGGGTATGTGAAAATAGCATAGCTGCTTCTGTTTTGGTAAGCAATTTTAGCAACTTTTAGGAGAACAATTTTCAACTAGAGGGAGAGTTCTTCATACGCAAGTAAATCCGGAGTAACCTTTTCTTCACCCGAAAGGTTTGCTACATTCCGGAAATATAGGCGATAATAATGTCCAGATAAAAGGCGGATATTTTTATCGAATGTAAAGTGATATTCTTTCTGGTCAGTGGAACGGAAAATAATTTTCTGTTTCTTGGTAAGTGGGCTGACTTCACGTTTTGTACAGGTTCCAGTTAATTCGGTATAGTCATGCATCTTGATGGTATGTAGCAGACTCACAATTCGTATGGCAGTTCCAACACCGATGCAAAGACTCATAAGGAGAAATATCTGGTCGTCTGTTATAAATCCGTAAATACATCCAAATAGGACACAGAAAAAGCCGATTGCCCCATGGACAATCAGCTTATTAAGAAATGGTTTTGGCATAATTTGCTCCTTTCCTATAATTTTTCAAATGCAATCTGTTTATTGAGGTACAAATTACTGATGGCTTCCAGTACAGGATAACCGGCATGGGTGAATTGGATATCCTGTGCCAGGGTACGGAATGTTGCATCCGAGGTTTCATAGAGCTGCGTCAAAAGTTGCTCTGTATTTTGTGGATGGATGCCCTGTTCTACACAGGGGACTGTCCGGTGCCAAGCTGGGTTAAATGCTCAAGAAGCAAGGTCTGGTTTGTGTCCTTTTCCGGGTGAGTTGTTTGTGTATCCTCGTAGGAAAACAAATCACGATAATGGAGATGTTCATCTTCAGATGATGCTTCGTCCAGAGAACAGAGCATGGAGCGGTCACGGGCAATTTTCCGCCAGTAGTCAAAGATGGCATGACGGATGATAGTTTTGGCATAAGGCTGGAATGATCTTCCTTCCTCAAATCCGACAGCCGACCGGCACAAAGCCAGATATCCAATCTGACATAATTCCTGTTGTTCTTCCTCAGTTACATAGGCAGCAGTGCGGGTCATGGAACGAATCATGATCGGAACCAGATCCATGGATTTTTCCACCAGTTGTTTTTGCTTTTTATTTAGTGGTAAGGTCATCATCAATCACCGCCTTTCAGCTGGCTGCCCGGAGGCGGAAGGGAATATGGTTGTTCTTTAAAACATCTGCGGATTCCCGAATGAGCTGGTCGCACATATAGTTGCTGAACTGTCCAATGTGAGCCTGCTTATCTGTCAGACAGAACTTATCTGCCACCCAGCGATATGCTTCCGGTTTGGAAAGGATGCCCTGTTGCCAGATCTGATCGAAAATTCGATGTGCCTGAATCCGCTTTTGACGAAGCTCCCGGTTGGCGAGCGTTCCTTTTGGTATCTTGGTTCCCGGATGTACCCCGACATAGGAATTGCAGGATGGATAGTGGGAGCAGACATAAACCTGTCCGCCATGAGAATGCGTTCCATATACAAAGGATGCATCTCTTAATATTGCTGTTCCGCCGCAGTAAGGGCAGCGGATGATTTTTGGTTTCTTCATCTGTTTTCACCTCGCTTGTACATACACGATACGTAACGTGTACGTGAATAACCAGTACGTACTGTATACTTATATTGTAAGTAAGCAGGTGATGAATTCCCATAGGACGCAAGCGGATACTGATCCCAGATTCGGACTAAATGGCACGAATCCCCATTTTTCAGATGCCGGGATAGAAAATTGCTCGGATGAGCGGGAATAAGCCGCTGTCTGTGAAACGTGGATAATTAACCGGTGTAAAGATGAACTTCTCACAGAAAATCCGTAGCAGGAATAAGCTGATCAGTACCAGACAGAGCAGGTAAGTGTTCCTGCGCCTTCTGGTCCATGGCTTTTTCGGACGGAATTTCACATACAGGACAAAAATCATGGGAATAAATATCAGGTTCGTAAAGACCTGATCGATACATTGGATGATTGAAATTACGTTTAACATAGGCAGTGCCTCCTTTCTTTACATATCCTGTACGTATAAGAGCCTGAAAGTGCAACTTTTTGTTACCAGTCATATTGCTGGTTCTCCTGAAGCCGGAGCAGTGCCGGAATGGGACACGGCTTTAAAGGCAGCTTCTGAGCGGCCAGATAGGGCAGATAAAGCTCTGTAAAAGCAGCAATGCTCATGCTTCCGGTACATTCGGTTGGCTCCGGTATCCGGGGAAACAAAAGCGCTGCATCTGAAAGAGGGAGGATGCAGGGGCTTCCCGTTTCATCCGGATGGAATAAAAAGCCAGAGTTCTCACAGCTTTCCTGTGCGTTACAAGTGCGGCACCAGACGTAGATACAGGAGTGCCAGTTCCCTTCACAGAGGTTCAGAAAATGACGGATGTGCTTGGCATCTGTCTTGCAGTGGGGGTGTTTCATATTCATCACCTACTAAAGAAGCAGGCAGTTCCATGTGGGAGCTGCCTGCAGGAGTCTTCGTTATGAGTTACTGATGTTTCTTTTTGCGTTTGAAGTAAACGATGCCCAGGACACTTGCACCTGCAAGTGCAGCTATGGCGATTCCGGCATACAGGAGAAGCGGCGTCTCATCGCCGGTCTTTACAGGCGGAGCTACCGGAGGCGTCTCCGGTTCTTTCGGAAGCTCCGTCATGTGTACGGTCTGACCTTCATCCTTCAGATCCTCATGGGAAGCAATCTCATGCTCGGTTTTTCCGTCTGTATAGTAGAGCTTTTCAAAGACAACCACATCCTGTCCGGCAAGAGCAGAAGCGTCGAAGGTAAAGGTAACTTCCACAGAGCCGCCAGCTTTTTCTGCTTTAAATTCTGCCTGAGCGGTAACTGGTTTTCCGTCTTTTAACAAAGCCTCTCCGGTTTCCTTATTCATCAGGGTTCCGATGACTTTGTACTCAGATCCAGGCATCAGACCATGATAAGTGACCGTATCTACGATAGTCGCTTCCTTGGAAGCAGAGACATCCTGATCCCCGTCACTGCCGTCTTTGGCTGTGGTTTTGATTTCCGGGAAGTAGATGGTCTGGTTGGCATCTTTGATGTCCGCATGTACCGCTACTTCGTGATCTTCAAAAGTCATTGTTTCAAATGCCACGAGCGTTTTTCCGGAAAGTGCAGAGGCATCAAAGGTAAAGGAAAGCTCTACGCTGCCGTTAGCTTCTTCCGGAGTGAAACTTGTTTCTGCAGTCACAGCTTTGCCATCCACATCGAAAGGTTTTTCGGTTTCCGCATCCATGAGTGTTCCTGTCAGCTTGTACTCTTTGCCTGGGATCAGGTTTTTGTATTCCACAAGGTCTGTAAGCGTCAGTTCTTTTTCCGGTTTTGCATAGTGTGTGCCGGAAGCAGCATCTGTTGCAGTGGTTTTGATTTCCGGGAAGTAAATAGTCTGTCCTTCATCCGCAATGTCTGTGTGTACGGCAACTTCCTTGTCTTTGTAAGCCAGGGATTCAAAGACAACTACTGTTTTCCCTTTTAAGGAGCTGGCATCAAAGGTAAAGGTAACATCTACCGTACCAGCGGATTCTTTTGGCTTGAAGGATGCTTTTGCTGTCACCGGTTTTCCGTCTGCTTCGACTGGTTTCTTTGTTTCTTTATCTATCAGAGTTCCAGTCACTTCATATTTCTGGTTAGGAACCAGCCCCTTAAAGGAAACCGTATCCACCAGCGTGATTTCTTCCTTTGCACAGGAAATATTGGAGTTCGTGTCCGCATCTTTCGCAGTAGTCTTGATTTCCGGGAAATAGATGGTCTGGTCTTCATCGTTGATGTCGGTATGGACTGCAAGCTGCATCTCATCCTGATATAATTCCTCGAAGACAACGGTTGTTTTTCCCTTTAAGGAAGTTGCATCAAAGGTAAAGGTTACTTTGACGGAGCCGGAGGATTTCTTTGCAGTAAATTCAGTTTCAGAAATCACCGGTTTTTCATCCACAAGGATTGGTTCCCCGGTTTTTTTATCCATTAAGGTTCCAGTCAGTTTGTATTTCTGGCCCTTTTTCAGTCCTTCATATTCCACAACGTCTTCAATGGTCACTTCTTTTGCCGGTTGGCTCATGTGTGTACCGGTCTCGGCATCCAGAGCAGTCGTGCCGATCTCAATGGCATCATCGGTCAGAGTTCCAACCTGTATCAGAACAGAATCCTTATAAACCTTGACTTCAAAGGTTAAAAGATCCATGCCTTTGTTGGAATCACAACGCTGTTCCGCCAGAGTGTAAGTATCGTAAATGAGAGCGCCTTTGGAATCATCCGGTTTGGAGGTGCCGAACCAGATGCCGTCTTCCGAAGACTCACCCCGGTTGGTATTTGCGGTATGTTTGTTCCATTTGGAGGAAGTGCTGGCATAACCGTTGGCATCTGTCACAATCACATGGCTTTCGCCTGTTGTTTTGGAAGTGATCTTAAATGGCACATTTGCCAGACGGTTCTGGCTGCCGTCAGCAATCTTGACAAATTTCAGATCCCCGCGGATGACCTGATTGGAGATGGAATTGTCTTTTGCAGTCAGTTCCACGATTTTTCCCTGTTCTGTGATGTCAAATTCTACAGAGATCTTTCCGCTGTTCAGATAACCGGAAGGTGCAGTTGTTTCATCCACACGGTAATGTCCGAATGGGAGAGCATCTTTTGCAGTTGCAGCAGAACCGGATTTATCGGCAGTAAGTGTAAGGACAACCTGATCTTTCGTGTAGGATGTTCCGTCTACTAATACCGGATTTTCATTTAACGTAGTGATCGCAAAGACAGTACCTTCCAAAGTGGCAGAACCCTGCGGTTTTGCTTCTCCGGTCTCGCTGTCACGTTTCTGGATCTTCACTCCGCCACGGATGACAGATTCTTCTATGGTAGAAGACTGGTATACCGAAACCATTTCCTGCTTACCGTCACCTGTAATTTTCTGTACGAAGACAGTTGGATTGAGCTGGTATCCGGCAGGGGCTTTGCTTTCCTGTACCGTTATGGTACCGAGCGGAAGACAGACGGTCTTGCCGTCACTTGTATAGTAGAAGGCATCGCCGCTTACAAAGGAATCTTTGGTAAAATGCATCTTTCCGGAAACATCTGTTTTTAATACCCAGGTACGTGCCGGTTTCTTTCCAGCTTCCGCAGGATCACTGTCAGACTGCTCGGTATAGAACTTGACTGTAAATTCTGCGTTTGCAAGGGAAGCTGCTCCCTGTGGGGAGGCTTTCTTTGTTTCGGCATCCAGCTTTTCAAGCACCAGATTCATGGGATTATTCTGCGGAATATCTGTTACGTTTGCAGCAGAAGTCTGTTCTGCTTTTACGGTGACTTTGTGAGCTTTGGTGTCTACAATGTAGCCTTTGGAAGCAGAGAGCTCTTTTATGGTATAATCGCCTTCCTCCAGTTCGCCGGATCTGGCATACCCGTTTTCATCAGTGGTCAGTTTCTGGATGAGCTTCTCACCCTGATAGATCCCATACACAGCACCCTTTAAGCTGTAATTCGGATTCCCGTCCGATACGCTTCCGTTGGCAGAAGATTTTTTCAGTTCGATCCAGCCGTTTGGAACCTGATACCAGCTTCCGGCAATGGTCTGGCTGCCCTGTCCCGGAACGATGAATGCCCGGAAGCCTTCCGGCGGGTTCGGAAGTCCCTGGATGGCACTGGCTACTTCCAGTGCTTTATCAATATAGGACTGCGGGGCGCCATGGAAAGCTCCGGTGTCAGCGGAATTACCGGCATAGATGTAAGCGACAACCAGATGTCCGATGACATAGCTGTTATCATCACTCCAGCCACTGAAATATTTATCCTTGACGACTTTATCGTAGCCGTAACCGCCGTTTAAGTAGTAGAGCGCTTTTCTGAGCGGGGAGTTCTGGCTTAAAAGGTCATAGGAATAGGAACCAGAGGAAGGTGTTTTCTTCAGTGGTTCCACGCAGTAGGCAGTATTGCTCCCGTCAAAGCTCATGCGGGAGGTAAAATAGCTGCCGTAAGGGATATTGGCACCTGCCTTATAGCTGATGGTGCCGTCGGCTGCATGAACCGGAAAACTGCCGGAAAACAATGCGCCGACTGCGACAAGGACTGCCAGCAGCATAGCCAGCGTCCGTCTGGTATAGGATTTGTATGTCTGTAACATAAGTCTCCTCCTTCTTGAAGTTCAAATGAAAAGGGCAGCGTCAGTGCTGCCAAAAGTTACACAGCCTGTTTCTTCTGTTTCGCAAGGATTTCCAGAAGCTCCTGCCGATCTGTGGTAATCAGCTCCTTTTCCAGATTGGAAGCCTTAAATTCCACAGTGATGTTATTGTTGTTGGTTGAGATCAGACCGTTGCCCCGCTGGAAATGGGTGATGTTCATTACTTCTGTTTCCGATAGATGCAGGATAGTCTTCACCCGCTGTGCCTCTTCATCCTCCATGTTCAGGATAATCTTGGTCTTGCAGTTATTGATGATACCCTTGCCGTACTTCCCGTCATCCAGAGCAAAGAAGTCGTTTAAATCCTGTGTGGCAAAGATGCCGGCTCCGGAGTAAGCACGGATGATCTTGGCAATCTCCAGTACGAATTCCGCTGCAAGCCGGTTGCTGGATGCACCGATGAGCTGCCAGACCTCATCGACAAAGATGGCTTTCTCTTCGGTACGGTTTTCCTTCGCTTTATCCCAGACATAATCCAGGGCAACGAACATGCCGACCGTTAAAAGATCGCTGGAACCGGTCAGTTCGGAGATATCCAGTACCGTATATTTATTGGTCAGGTCCACATTGGTCTGCTGGTTAAAGGAAGAAGCAGAACCGTGAACCAGGCGGTTCAGGATATGAGCCAGACGTTTGGTATCCTCGCTTTCCAGCAGGACATTGTAGACATCCTCCAGAATGGGCATCTTTTTGTACTGCTCCGGATGCTGCGGATCTGTCAGGGATTCATTTTTATGTGTAATCCCTTTTCTGGCATAGGTTTTGATTAGGGCTTCATCCAGAAGCTGCTTCTCCTCATGGGACATATCCGGGATCAGCAGACTGAAAAAGATGTGAAGCCGCTGAATCTTGCCAGCCAGTGCGGAGGCATCGAGGGTCGGTCCGTCTAAAAGTTCATTTACAGAATTATCCACCTTTCGGATTTCCATGATGTTGATACAGTTTTTGCTGGCAGGGGAGATCTGGATAAATTCTCCGCCGACATTCCTTGCAGCCCGGTAAAATTCGTGTCCCTTTAGCGGAGCGATGATGAACACCTGGATGCCTTTTCTTCGCATCCTTAGTGCCATGGTCTGCATGGTGAAGGTCTTTCCTGCTCCCGAACAGCCTAAGATACAGATGTTGCTGTTCTTGTACTGCCTGGAATCAAAGATATCCGCAATGACCAGGGAATTGTTATGCTTGTTTACCCCAAAGAGGATTCCGTTATCATCGCAGATACTGTAGCTGACGAAGGGATAGCAGCTTGCCGCCCCGGAAGTCAGTACGTTCCGCTTGGACAGCTTAAAAAGCTTCTTGTCCAGATTTGCCAGCGGCAGAGAGGATAAAAATCCCTGCTCCTGTAAAAAGTAGCAGGAGTGTAAGTTCATATCCTGCGAGATCAGGAGCTTTTTCATTTCCTGAATCCGCCACTGCAGTTCTTCCAACGTGGAAGCAGTAATGGTGATGAGAAGATTCATGTAATAGAAATCTTCGTTGTTGGCAAGTCCCTGCTTCAGAAAATATCCGGAGCGGATGGCAGAATCCAGATCGTCATAATCAGTGTTGGTATCGGACGCATCCTTTAATTTGGAACGGTTGATACGGATCTGCTGACCGAGACGCTGCTGAATCTTGTCCTTTGGCTGTTTCTGGAGAAAGAAATCAATATCAATCCCTTCCCCGGCATTGACAAGGAGTGACAGCCATCCGGGAGTTACCCGGTTTTTGTAGCCGTCAGACGGCACAAGCAGGTAGGAATGGTAAAGCCCATTGATCTGCACATAATGGGAGTGCTTGAAATCCACACTTTCCGGTGCGAGAAACTCGTTGATCCGGATGTGATCCAGTTCCTCCATGCGATTTTCCTTTGTATAGGCGGACAGTACAGTGCTGATCCGGTTCGAAAGCGGAACCTCCGTACAAAGGGTACGGTTTAAAAGGGTGTAGAGAACATCCGTAGTAAATTCATCCTCATTGTCATGGGAGACCACTTCATTCCCGCACTGGTATAGAAAGGTTTTGGCGGTCTGGGAGGCTGTCTCAAGAGCAGCAAGGATTTCCCGTTCCTCTTCCTTTCGGTTTGCGTTGAATGGTTCATATTCAAAGATCAGAAAGAACCGTCTGGATACTGCTTCTCTGGAACTTAAGTTCTGGACAAACTGGATGTAGTCACGCTGCAGTTCCTGACAATGGGGATCGGTTTCCCGCTCCAGCTCCAGCTGGGACTGCTCCAGATGCTTATTGATGTCTGCTTTTTTGGAGATCATCTTGATCTGGAGTTTGACAGGGCTGATCTTTAAGTAACTGATAAAGCTGTAGATAATGCCCTGCTGTTCCCTGGCACTTCGAAGCAGAAAGTTGATTGGTTCAATCTCCAGGATCTTCACGTACCGTCCGTCTGTGGTATAGACGATCCCGTTTTCGATTTTTTCCACCGGAAGATAATCCTCCAAGGTCTGGTCTTTCTTTCGCTTTTTCCGGGAAATGGGTTTTGACGTGGCAGATGAGGTGTCCTCCTTGGAAACCACCTTTTTTTTCTGCTCTTTTTTTGCAGCCCGCTTTTCGGAAACTGCCCGTTTTTCTTCCTCCTTTCGTCTCCGGGCTTCCGTTTTTTTCTGTATTTTTATCTGTTTCGCCGCCTCTTTTTTCTGTCGGCTGGCTTCTTTCTGCTCCCACTTCAGATAACGGATATCTTCCTTTGCGTCAAACTGCCGGTGTTCTTTTTTTTTACTTTTTGGCGGAGCTGGTGCGTCCGGTTCTTCGTCCGGTTCAGACTGTGGGGGAGCCGATGCCATTACTTTGGAAGGCTCTGCCATTTTTTCTGCTTTCCGGTGTTTCTTTGTCTTTGGCTCTTTGAAACGTGGTTTCCTGCGTGGCTTTCCTTCCGGAAGACTGTCGGACCTCCAGATTACCCTGCGGTTCACTACAAAACGCAGGGCATTCATCAAAAAGGCAGTGATGCTCTCCCCGCCGATTCCAATCAGGGCTACCATTGCCGCTGGAAGTGCGGTCATGCAGAGAATGATGATGCGGGCAGTCAGGGACAGCGGCAGGTGGAAAACAGGGATACCGATTGCCAGGGAAAGAACAATGCTTTCTATGGCATTGCGGATGTCAAAAGTTCCGTTTAGGATCTTGCCTTTCTCAATGAAGTTGGAAGGGATAAAGGAAACCGGTGTTTCTTCTGGCTGTGTCATGGCTGCACCTCCTTTTTCGTATCTTTCGCATCTTCGGAAGGCACAGAGGCACTGCCGGATTCTGTGTCCGGAGCTTCCGGGCTGTCAGAAGTATCCGGATACCCGCCTTCCTGCAGGTGTTCAATGTCCTGCGAAGTCAGGGACGGCAGGGAATCATCGGTTTGCTTTTCGTAAACAGTCGTATCTGCAGAGACCTGTACCCCGTCTTCTCCAAATAAAAACACACCCGTCGGGGTGTGGTAGGTAACCGGAAGCGTATCCTGATCGGAAAGTGAAAACATCAGGCAGACGGTTGTTTCGGTAGGGTAGCTGGTTTTTTCCGGCAGGAAGGTGATGCTTGTCTGTTCTTTTTTGACATACTCTTTTAGGTAGACAGGAAACTGCCCTTTGAGAGAAGCAATCTGGCTGTCGGAGAAAAATGCTTTTAAAGCATCAAAATCCAGATATTCCGGCATTCGGGGTTTTCAGCTTTTCTGTCTCGTTGTTTGGATTTTTTTTTTTCTGGCTTTTCCAGAAACTGGGGAGAACCAGTCCGGCAAGCAGCAGAAACAGCATCAGAAAAATGGAAAGAATCACTTTTGTTCTGTTCATAATGGCTCCTTTATTTTTTGTCGAAGATCCAGTAGGCATTTGCCGTAGCATGGATTTCCGATATCATATCAAATTCACGGTTAATATAGTTCTTTGCGTCACTGTCATTGGGATCATTGACCAGTACCTTGCCGTTTGCCGTAACACCTCGGAGTACGATGAAGTGTCCGCCGCTGGTGAAAAGTCCTGCCCGCTGAGAGGAGATGACCGGACAGCCTTCGGAGAGTGCCTGAAGTACCGTATTGGCATTGCTGGTCTGTGTGACATGACCGTTTGCCGGATAGCTTCCGCCGGTATTGGTAATCTGATAATACCGGAGAACATGCTCCACATATTCCTTGTCCCCATACCGGTCATAATGCCAGTTCGGACGGGCACACATCATATCCGAATAAGCAATGGCGTTTTCTTTGGTATAACCGCCGTCACGTTCCATTGCCCAGTCGATATAGCCGGAGCCGTAATTGTAACCCTGAAGCGCCAGCTTGATGCGGTCCAGGTCGGTAGGTCCGGTACATCCTGCTTTATCCAGTGCATACTTTAATTCCTGAATCCCACATTCGATGGAATAAGCAGGATCGGTGATGCCGTTGGGGACATGGGGGTATTTCTTATTAAAGCCGCCTTCTGCCGCCTGCATGGGATCGCTTCCACGCCCGCCGCTTTCCTGCATCATGACTGCCATGAGGAGTTCCACATAAGCTTCCATGCCGTATTTCTGTGCGACCTGCTGGATGGTAGCCCGGTAAGCCAGCACCTCATCGCTGACACCTACCGCCATGGCAAGACCGGAAGCGGAGCCGCCAAAGAACATGGTCAGGTTTTCCACATAACTGTCTGCCGTTTTTTTCTGCTTATCGGTCAGATGAAAGACGTGATCTGCAAAGTAGGCATCTCCGGCATAGCTGACCGTGTAGGTATGGCGGGTAAAAGTAACCTTTCTGGGTGGTGCATTTTCCTCTTCCGCCGGAACTTCCACCGTGGCCGTTTCTGAAGTAACGTCATAAGAAAAAAGCCCGTCCTCGTTTTCCCGGATCAGGCTTTTGAGTTTGCTGATATTTATATTTTTATAGTCATCCTGGCTGGCACAAAACAGCAGTATGGCGAGAATAACAAGGAGAATTTTAGCGAACTGATTCCGGTTGGCGGATGACTGCTACCAATCGCTGCTGAAAAAGGCCCGTCCAAGGGCTGCACCATATCCTGCTTTGGAGAAAGGGCTGCTGTTTTTAAGGACTTTAGGTGAGAAATGGTACTGGAGCCTACATCCATTGCTTCGTCAAGTCCAGAGCGTTCTGTATCCATCACTAAATCCACGGATCCTTTCTTGGAGGAGCCCTAGGAGGAAGCTTTTGGACAATGGATTCGTTGGTAGGCTAAATCCCGGTTTCCATCGCCAGCATCATAAGGTTTTGGATACCGTATTTTCAGCATACTGTTTGTACATTACCAGGTAGAACCTCCGTCTACAGATTGAACAGTTTCATAGGTTCCCTGGGGAACCTAGGACCGTATATTGATCGGCATGGTGATGACATAATTGGCAAAGTCTCCGGCTTTGTTCCATTGGAACCGGACTCAACTCCTGTTATCCTGCCGCCGCCGAGTTTCAACATTGGTATTGACCGCTCTGTTTTACCTGTCTTTTGACTGCCCCGGCAAGCCCGCCGGATAGGAAGCTTCCTGCGACAGCCGCACTTCCGGGAGAAGAGGCTTTGTGGTAGCCGCCACCACCATGGGAACGCATGGAACCGGTCTCCTGCATTCAGCCATCATGTTTCCTCCGGTATTGCCGACATTGATGCCAAGCGATGCCAGAAAAGAATCAATTTTCTGGGATACCTTTAAAAAGGCAATGGCACACAGGAACCAGAGAAGACATTTCCGGTTACCACTGGCAACTGAATGGGAACTTTGGCTTCCGTAAGCTCCGCTGCAAAGACCGGCATGGAGCAAAACAGTACCAGACAGGCAGTTAGTACCAGGAATGGTATGAGTTTCTTTCTAAGTTTCATTTTGGTCCTCCTTTCTTATAGGGATAACGGATTGGCAAGGAAGGTGCCGACCATAGAAACAGCCGCAGGCACTTCATCAGAAGACAAAAAGAACTGGCAAGCATCCGGCACCAGCTTTTGAAGATATTTCCGGTTGACTGGCTGGCACCCATGGAGAACGCTGCTGTCTGCTGTGTGTACGGCCAATACCCCAGAAAGGAAAGAACTTCTGCCAAGCTTCAAAGAGCAGTTTGATGTAGTTCCACGCCAGAATCAGTACCAGAATCAAACTTTGCAATGATGGCTTCCGACCCATGCCCTCGAACAGACTCCCAGGACCTCTTGACTAAAGCGTTAAAACTGTCCAGCCAAATTTTTCCAGGCGGCAGGTATTTCGTCAGACATTGACTCCCAGACTTGCCATAAAGCTCTTTTGAGAAACCTTCAAAAATAATGGCACCTGTTCGGCAATCCATTCCACGATTCCGTCAAGTATTCCCATAGTGGCATCTCCTTTCGTCTATCCGTTCCATTTTCCGCCTGCAAAGAACGGGGTGATGTAAGCCATGATAAAGCCAAGCCCGTTTAAGATCGCCCAGGTAATGACGATACGCTTGAGCCATGCACGTGATTCGTCCACGGTTTTTCCGCTTTTGGAAAAATTCATCATCAGAAGGGCAACCGATGCCGTTACGACTGCAGCAATGGTGGAAATGCCTCAGTCCGGTCAATACGGAGGAACGCTTATTCCATATTTAGTTGTGATACTCCTTTCCATGCACTAAAAAACGCAGCTTGTACCAGAGAAGGGCATTCCCGAAAGCTACGTTTCGCTATATAATTTTGACAGTATCATTCTAACATGGGTAGATTTCCCTGTAAATCGCAGAAGTGTGCCAAGTTGGGACATCTGTATGAAAGAGTTAAGACAGTGAAATTCCAATTAGACGAAAAAAAGTGCAATTGAAACAATATATATGGAAAGTTATAGGAAAATGTGAAATTATAAAATTAAAAAAGAAGGCAATGCTAGTTAGGGGTGAGTGGGAAAGGTGTATACTATTTATTTAACAACAGAATGTAATTTTCAATGTACCTATTGTTATGAAGAATATACAAAATGTCTTATTCTTGATAAAGAAATGTTAAAAAAGATATTCTTGATTTTATTATTGATCTTGAATCAAATAAAGATAGTGATGCTTTTGCAGTGAATTTTATGGGAGGAGAACCTTTATTAAAGAAGGAATTGATTTACCAAGCAGTAAATTATATCAAAGAAAAGTGTAAAAAAGAAGGTCCTATATTATATAACCACTAATGGATCATTACTTAACGAAGAAATGATTTCTTGGATGAAAGAAAATGACTTTTTGTGCGGATAAGTATTGATGGAAATAAGGAAACATAAAAAATAGATTACAAAAGACGGTAATAGTGCTTATGCTACTATTATGCAAAACTTAAAATTAAAAAAAAGTGGTTTTGAAGTATACAATACGAATGACTGTGGCAAACAATACATTAGATCAAATATACGATAATGTGATATATTTTCAGACACTTGGATTTGACAAGTTGAGTATAGTTTTAGATATTAATATGCAATTCGGAAAAAACTGAAGAGGATATATTTAGAAAACAAATGAAAAAGATTGCGAGTTATTATTTGAATACGGTTGATGATAATCCTAATCTTTCAATTGATTTGATTAATGGGAAGATGTTTGGCCTATTAACAGAATCAGATAAGGGGTTTACTATGTGTGGAGCTGGTTTGACATCATTTTGTATAATGCCGGATGGAAATATATATATCCATGTGCTTATGTGACCAACGATGAAGCATTTAAAATTGGAAATATCAAAAACGGGATTGATATAGAATTGGCACAAAATCTTCCTAGAGAATTATTTTTCGGAAAGAATTTAGAGATTGCTTGGAATGTACGGTAAAAATATGTGTCATTCGATGAAATGTGGATATATGAATTATATAAAAAGTGGATTTATTAATGTCCCAGCAGAAATAATTTGTAGACAAGAGAAGCTGATATATCCTATTTTGAAAGATGTATTATATGAGCTAGGTAAAAAGAATATACTTATTAGACAAAAGATTTTAGGAAAACAAGTAGAACTTATTGAAAGGGATGAGAAACTTGGTGAACTAGGTTTAAAAATAAAGAATTTATTATAGGTATGGAGAATACTAGGAGTAATGTGAAATGTATACATTAACGTTAGAGATTACAAAAAGATGCAATTTGAAGTGTAGATATTGTTATGTGCAAAAATGAAGATATGATGCAATTGGATGTAGGATACAAGTCTATAGATATATCACTAAGGCAAGCTAAAAAACCAATGATAAAACATTATTGATATATTTTATTGGAGGTGAACCATTGCTAAAATATGACAGTATAAAAAATATTGTGAATATGCAAAGAGAAGGCTGAAAAGTGTGGAGTTAAAGTTAAATTTAGCATTACAAGCAATGGTATATTATTTAATGAAGATATATTGGATTATTTTTTATCGCAAATAAATTCGCATTAAAAATAAGCTTGGATGGGATGGAAGAAGTACATAATCGAAATAGGTGTTATGAAAATGGTAAAGGGAGCTATGAAGCAGTTTATAAAAATATAAATAAGTTGAAAAAAGTATGAATACGAAACTGGTGTATCTGTCAGTATAGCACAAGTAGTATGTCCAAACACATGTAACCAATTATTCGATTCAGTAAGATTTATTAAAATATGGGATTCAGTGTACTTTGAAACTTCAATAAATGTATATGAAGATTGGAGTGAAAAGTCGATTGAACAATTAAAGAATCAAAATAAAAAGAAGCATTTTATTGGTATAAGGATAAAAGGTAGTGGAAGTAAATTTTACTGGAATTTTATAGAAGCTCGTATTAGTTTTATGCAAATAGTAGTTGTTTTTTACCGTTGTAGAGCAGGTATAAATTCTCTTTTGTAAATGAATATGGGGAATTTTTTTCCTTGTACAGAAGTAGATGAAAATGTAAAGATAGGGATTTTCAACAAGGAATCGATATCAAAAAAAGCCAGGAAACTATTAGAAATAAAAAGATAGTGAAAATCAAGATTGCTTAGAATGCAGGGAATATAAGCAGTGTACGGCCTGTAAATGTATTATGGTAAATTATGATTTGCATAGAGATTTTTATAAAGTTCCGTTAATTGAGTGTGAAATAACAAAAAATGTTATATGAAATATTGCGAAAGAATTTTTCTGAAAAACAATTTGATATTTTAAGGATATCTTCTTAAAAATAGGTTAATAGGCTAAATAAAAAGGCTTATTACATAGAGTAAATTAAGAAAAGGAGGAATAAGGCATGAATAAAGAGATTGAAAAATTATCTGAGGAAAAGCACAGAAACAAGGGAATTTACAGAAGATGAAATTAATGTCTATGGTCTGTGATACACAAAAAACAGCATGTGCAGTAGATTGCCACGATGGTTCAGCGTTTTGGGACAACAATATTTTAGAAAGGGAAATCGAAACTATGAAAAAGAAATTATTGAAGAATCAAAGGAATTACCAGAATTAACAGAAGAAGAGGTGAACATTTTTGTTCATGTGACACACAGTTGAAAATTCATTGCCATCATGATTGCATTACACAAAATGCATGGATTTCTCATGATAAGTAAGAAATGATGCACATATTATAATCAAGTGATAAAATACTAGAAAATCGAGAAGGTATGGATTTAGTATTCATATTTTCTCGATTATTTAAATGGTTTTGTATTAGCATAGAGGAGGTAAGTCATTTGAATGTGAAAAATAAGAAAGATAGAGAAATCAATGCTTAGAATAATTGCGAGGAAAAATACCTTTGATAATAATTAACTTTTGGTGCCATAGTACTAACTATTATTATAGCAATTAGTTTGATTACAGGACTTTTTTGATTCAAATTGGAAATAGGACTGCAGAACAAAAAGTTTTGTCGCAAAATGCAGCAAGTATCTATTGCAAATTTAACTACCTCAAAAATAGAAGAATTACAAAAAATAAATTGATTGAGGAATTAGTCCCTTACAAAAGTGGTTTTGAAATTTTTAATAGATAAAAAAGATTCAGGCTGTTTATATGCCCAATAATACAGAGGTAATACACACGTATAGAATTTTAAAAGGTAATGCACCAATAGATAAAAATGAAGTAGTAATAAATGAAAATCTCCTACAACTTCTGAATAAAAGAGATTGGCGATGAATTAGAAGTTTCAAATAATGATGGTATTTTGAAAATTTATAATTACTGGAATTTGTGAAAATGTAAAGTAGCACAGGAAGCTTTTTTATGTTTCGCAAAGATATATGCAGAGGAAGGAAAACTATTTACAGAAATTCCATACACATGGCACTCATTAGAATTAATAATGCGGAAATAATGAATATAGTTGAATTTGAAAATACTATATATGATATGGCGGATAAGTATCATATTGATAGAAAAGAGATTTATTTTAATAGTAAATTTTTGGGTTCTTTGGGAGACGAGTCTAGTTTTTGGGATGACATTTATATATAGTTTTTTATATTTGGTGTTAGTATAATTGTTATTTATAGTATTTTTATTTATCGGTTTCAAATAGAGTTGTTCAAATAGGAAATTTGAGACTGATTGGAATGACTAAGAAACAGGTGAAATCGCTTATACGTATGGAAGGGATATATGTAGTCTATTAGGAATTTCTATTGGTGTAGTAGTTGGACTTTTGTTTTGCCATATTTATAGAACCTAACGGCGTGAATATTGTAAATATAAGTATCGTATGCACAATTATAATGATAATAGTATTTAGTTGTTCGAATATCTATATTAACTCCTTCAAGAATTGCTAGTAGTATAACACCGATAGAAAATGTGAAATTTTTGTCTTTTTCAAGATGGTAAGAGCTTTGAGTTCAAAATCATATAGTCATCTTACAGCATTTACACTTGCCAAAAAAAAAATATATAGAGAACGTAAAAAGAAATTTTTGATATTAGTTTCGCTAGTTATTAGTGGAGTGCTTTTTGTTGTCGGAGTGACATTTCTTAATTCATGGGAGTGAAGAAGAATTTGCACGTCAAGGAAATTTAGAACAAGGAGAATTTTATATAGGGATTAATCATAATACTTTTAATTAATGGAAAGCCGTATGGAATTTCAGAATATCAGATAAAACTCCTTTTTCTGATGAGCTGATTAAAAATATAGCTGATATACCTAATGTAAAAAAATATATTAATTGAAAAAGAACGGCGGGTATAATAGAATATGCAGGAGAAGATATGGAAATACCAATAAATTCCCATAACAGAAGAAAATAAAGCGGAAGTGTTGGATAGTCTTGACGATCAATGGACATATGAAGAGTTGGTAGAAAAAAAATGGTATGATAATATTAAGGAACCGATGTCCAAAGGATGTGTATCATAATTGTCCTATTAAAGGAGAAAAATTTAACTTTTAGATGGTTTGATGGACAGGAACATTCGGATAATATAATAATTGCTGGAACATCTGAAAAAAGTTTTAATGAAGGATTTTATTTAACACCAGAAACAATAAAAAAATTTTGGGGAGATATGGATATTACAGCTTCAATAATTCTCAGTGTTTCTGATTATAAAATGAATGGTGATGCTGTTACTCAAAAATTAGAAAAGATTTTATTGAATCATCCAGATTTGGTAATGCAAACACTTAAAAAGAAACACTAAAGGAAAATGCAGATATTATAGAGAAAACACGTATGCAAATTTTAGGGGTGTCATTTTTTCATAATTATATTTAGTTGGTTAAATTTAATTTGTATATCTGTGTCTTCTATTGCTACCAGACGCAGAGAGTTTGCCATGTTAGAAGCTATCGGAATGACTAAGAAACAGTTAAAAAATGATTATGTATGAAAATATTCTTTTGATAATACTTTAGTATCGCAGTAACATTAATATTAGGAAATGGATTGGGATATGTTCTTGTGGAGGCATTAAGTAAGAATGGACTTTCATATTTTGTTTATCAATTACCATGTCCACATATTATAATATATATATTAATAGTATTATGTGTACACCTTATCTTTCTTTTTGAAAACCAACGGTTGCGGCTGTCGTAGCAACTGTGAGCAATGGCGTTGACGCCCAATTCTAACCGGACGAAAAACTGTTCCTTTGTGGATATCTTCCACCGTACCGGCATATTTTCCTTGTACCCGACAACTTTTCAGATTTTCTTTGCTGGTGTTTCCTTCCACGCTTTTTACATCTGCATGGATAGAGAGCGTTTCCGGGGAATCTCCCGGGATAGCTAAGATTCGGACCAGAATATGTTCCCCTACCTGGAATCGTTCCCTGGCATCACCCAGCCAGTCAAAAGACAGATCTCTTGCAAGGATGGAAGTTTCTACACCAAAGATTTCTGCCCGGACTACTTTTTCAGCAACGGCAATGACTCTGGCCTGCACAATACGGTCTTCGTGGATTTTATTCTGTCCGGAAGAGTCCTGATCAAAATAGAAAATCTGACGTTTCTTCAGCATAGCATCTTTCCGGCTGGCAACGATGCTTCTGGATTTGGTATCCAGTCCTTTGATTACAAAGTCGATTTCACAACCAAGCATATTATTAAGGACTTTGTTCTGTCTAAGAGAGAGATCTCCGTAATCATGAGTTTCATCTTGGATCAGATTGATCATCATTTCCGAGATAGGGATGACTGCCCGATAATCTTTATAGTAAATAATTGCTATTAAGCTGCCGGCTTCGGTCTTTTCAATACCTCCCAGAATGCCGGTGAGAATTTTCCGGGTACGATAGGCATTTTGGATGTCATGCCAGATTAAATCCGCTTTTGATTGAGCAGTTTCTAATACAGTATCGGAGTCAAGGGTTAAAATAGGGGTGTTCAGGTTCATTGTTTCGTTTGCCATAAATGTTATCTCCTTTCAAAATGTGTTATGACATGATGGAATCTTTATCTAAAGGAACCATGCCAGAGTCGGGGGAATCTTCTATAAAATTTTCCTGAAAGAAATCCTCCATAAAATCATCGGGGAGTAGGTTCTGATAAACGGGTTCGGATGTAAAATGTGGTTTCTGTTTTGCTATTGACGCAGAAGATGAACGGCGGTTCCTTTTGGCTGATCCGGATGAGGGCTGTGGTCGATACTCTGTTTCTTCCGAGGACCCATTTTGCGCCATTCAGGTATGTGTTCCGATGCTTTTCTTGGTGTCAGCTTTTTGGCATCTGGATGCAGGGTATAATCGTACTTTTCTACTTTTAGGACTTTTTGCCCACGTAGGATAACCAAAGCAGTATCAAGCGGGAGCCGCAAGATTTCATCTGGTGTTAAGAGTTTTCGTTTGCCGATAGATTTTGTCTGCCGGTATTCCGGTGTATAGTCGGATACCCGCCAGCTATTGAGCTGCTTGGCTTCGCTGCTTACCCCTACGGTCACATCGCCGCTGCGGTTGCTGATAAAGGTAGCAGTAACTTCATCTGTGCAGCCCAAAAGAGCTGGGTATCACAGTTGCCAATGATTTCCTGCCATTGGTTATAAGGATAGCGGTTCTGCATCTGGGGCAAATTCTGAAAGATGCAGGAAATGCTGAGATTCCGGCTTCGGATTACACTGATTTTCTTATTCAGTTCCAGGATAGCTCCGGTGTTGGCAAGCTCATCAGCCAGTATATGTACAGCAACAGGAAGTTTTCCTTCTTCTCCATACTTATCTGCATAACGGACCAGTTTGATGAAGATGAAGGTCATAAACAGGGAAGATAAAAAATCGAAGGTGCTGTCCTGGTCTGAGGTAATGCAAAAGTAAGCACATTTCTGTTTCCCTGGAAGTGTCAGATCAATCTCATCATAAGAGGTAATCTGCCGAATGAGTTTATTCTGAAATACCTGAAGTCTGGCACCCAATCCGATAATAACTCCGCTTCGCACGGTATCACTGGCTTGTTTGTAGATGCAGTAAGGAACTTTTGCTGGATGGGACACTGGGAGCAGATCAAAAAAGACTGTTCAGCTCCTTTTCGAACTCATGGTCAGCAGCTTATAAACCTGTCCAATATTTCTGGCTTCCGGCGGAAAGCCCTGATCTACATAGAGAACCAGGGCTTTTAGCAGGTTCATCTCCGCATTATCCCAGAAATGATCTCCTTTTCCGAACCTGTATTCTGGATAATGACATCTGCAAATACTTGAGCCATCGTTTCCTGTCCATTGATTTCACCCAGACAATTCCAACTATCGGAGTTTTCCGGATTGACCAGATTAAATGCTTTTACTACATAGCCCTCGTTTTCCAGATAAGCAGACATGCTTTCATAGAGTTCGCTTTTGGGATCGGTAATGATTAAACTTTCCCCGGAAGCGTTGTTGCCTTCCTGCCTCTGGCGACACACTGGAAAATCATATTCCTGGCAAATGCCCTGGATTTCATGGAACCGCTGGCACCATACACGGCGATATTTTTATTCATTCGTGTTTGATATGGAAGACATACGGCTTTGCCATTTAATTTGCCTAAAATGGTTCCTTTATTTTTCTTGACATCTCCGGTCAGTTCCAAAACTTTCATCATTTCATCTGGAGTCATGAATCCGGATGTACCGTAGGTTCCTTTTGTAGAGTAATTTAAGTTCCGGTCATGGTCACTAATTTCCCCGTTTCTGTCATATCCCATACGCATAAGTAAAAAAGTAAGAAGCCCAAAGAGAACCAGGCAAAGAAAAATCCCATACAAATTGTATGGGAAATCGATAAGGGCGGTATGAAAGCAGACCAATGGGTGTAAAGAAGCTGCTTGCGGATAGGTTCCGTTGCCGGCAAAGTTTCCGGCAGAAGTCCATTCCTGATAGTTTTTAATAAATTGTGCTGCGTATCCTCCGGCATATAGAGTGCAGACGCTTATGGGAAGCAAAACAGGAACTTCCACCATTTACGGTTCATTGAAAAACCTCCTTTAAACTTTTGAAAATCAATGCTGGAGAAGTGTATATCTGCAGTTAGGTATTTTTTCAGGCAGGGAAGCTGAAAGTCAAAAACAAAAATCAGGTTCCCGGATAGCCCATATTTTTAATCCAGTATTGAAGCGGTTGATACGCTGTGTCAAAATCATACGCAAGCAAAATAGGATTTTCCTGGCTGTCTATTCCATCATGTTCAATTGGCAGATCCTCACGCTGGGGAAAACAGTCGGACAGTAGTAGTTGATTGAGCTGCATCATACGCTGGGGTTGTACCAATAAACGGAGCAGGTATTCTCCGTAGCTGTTATTGGGTAGGAAATAGAAGTGTTCATACGAAGTATCCAGCATGAACAGTGTTTTTTTGTATCCACCGGTACTGGTAAGGAGCCGGAAAGCCATATCCATATCACTGCCAGTCATGATGGCATAAACGGTAGGTGGCCCATGGTAAGGAAGTCCTTGAAGATAGTGCTGCAAAAAAGCATTGAGTCGGACTTCCGTTTTGTATTCCCATTTTAGAAGTGTATTTCCGGTATTATAAACAGCATAGACACAGTGAGGAGCCATCAGGATTCCTATACAACGGGAATTTTTGATTTTTGTAGTGGCTGCTCCAAGATTTTTTATTTCCCTGGAAGAGAGTAAAACAGAGGAAGGCTTCGCACAGGAAACGTAGCCGCTTCGCTGGATTCAGAAAAAAGCAGCGGCTTTTCATCTGGAAAGAATGGGATTCCGGCATGTGAAAGCGTTAAATAGGTTTCTGCTTTTTGATGAAGTCGCAGCCGTCTTGGTAATTCACTACGTATGAGGTTGGTTTCTGCATTTCCGGTTAAATAGTTTTGAAAACGACAGGGATTTTGCGAAAGCAGCAGTTCTTTTGCCCGTTTGGTAAGGCGATAACCTCGTAGGCCATCTTTATAGTGTGTTCTTATAAGCTTACTCTGCTTTAAATCTGTAACCACCTTCTCTGCATAGGAATCACTCTCAATCAATCTGTTAAGCTGTCCGGAAGGGAATTCCCCACATAGCCCAACCATTTCTAAAAGCTGATATTTTATAGAATCGGTTTTTATCAAATAAGCATCACCTCAGTTCGATTTTTACCTATGACAGCCTATACTTGGGTAAAGTAAGGGCGGTATTAAGCATAAAAATGCAAAGAATATGGCTTCTTTGCAGAAAAATTACCCATATCGGAAAAAGAAAGAAAAATATCAGGAAATTTCCGATATGGTTTTGATAGACTCTTTTCTATTTTTCAGCCAGCCAGGAAAGATTTCCGGTTCCATTACAAAGATAACGGTGTGATCGTAATTCCCCAGTTCCGTAGTGTGATAGGAGTCGCAAAAGAGTCCCGTATCATCAACCAGAACATAGGAAGCGATAGTATCTAAAATCTGTTTGAACTCCAAATTATCGTAATCACGTATTCGTTGTAAAGAAAGGCTCTGGTCATAAATTTGACTGAAACAGACCACACATCTTTTATATAACGGAATAGAATGTTCTGTCACATAAGTCTGCAAGGCAAGGTTTAATGGCTCATGTAGAAAAGCGGTGTTGGTTCGCAATTTACGTTTGGGCGTAGTCCTGGCATGGTAATGGAAAGAACACTATTTGAAAAAGAGATTTTGATTCCCTGCACAGCCGCAGCCTGTTTCAGATAGTCTTTCTTTCCAGTGTCAGTTGTGGTATATACCAGATTTCTGAGCTGGCAGGCAATCCTTTCAGAACGTAGGGCAGCACTGATACTCAGCTCTTCGTATTTGTCGGCATACGCTTGAATATCTGTTGTTTTCAATGCAAAAATAGTGTTGTGAAGTTTTTGGACTTCATCATCAATGCTCTGTAAACGGTCAAAAACAGTTTTGGTGTTCATACATACCTCATTTCTTTGCATAATAGCTGACAGATCCGGTAGAGGAGTCTACACGGCAAAAAGGCAATCACGCCTGTGATATGAATTTTTGCAGCCTGTTCTTCTGTTTCTAATACAACCAGCCGTTTAGCATCGCTTTTTGTCTGGCTTTCCATGACATGATTGATAAGATATTCTTGTTCCTGGGGGACATAGAGGGACTTCATACCACTCATCTTTAGAAAAAAGTTCAGTTTTACAGGAAATTCACCGTCAGTATGGTACATAATGGCTGTTTTGAAGTCCAAAAAGCACCCAAAAGGATGCAATCATGCCATAATCAGGATTGTTTGCAGATTCCTGGCTGTCGAAGAGAAGCCCGTTCTCCTTATCATAGATAATGCGTTTTTGTTTTACCAGACTGGTGATCAGAGACTTGATAGACTCTCTGTTTTTGGAAAAGAGCCGTAAGATCTGTTCATATTGCAACGAATGGTAAGTTGTAATGAACCGGAGCAGTTGGGCACCTTCCCCTGATAGATTTCATTTCTTGTTTTCATGGTAATCTCCCTTCATTATATAATAGGAAGTTTTACTTACACTGTACGCACAGAATACGTTTTATTTTAGGGAAGTACGCTGTACGTACTGTGTAAGTATTGGCTACTGTCAGCGAAAGGTTTACGGGGACAAAAAAAGCACCGATTAAGGTGCTGGGGAAAATAGGAATACTATAAGCAATACCTATTGTAACATGGGTAAAATTACCCTTCAATCGCAGAAGTGTGCCAAGTTGTGGCATATTTAGGAAATGATAAAGACAGTTGAAAACCAATTAGGAAGAAAAAATGTCAATCTATACCAAAAATAAAGACGAAATTCGAGATAGGATATAATAAAAATCAAGATACTTAGGTATCAAAAGGCCCTAGTTCTGAAGAAAGGAATGGTGGATATTATGAGAAAATTTGACAGAACAAATATGAAATATAACAACCCGGCTGGAGATCTTTTGACAGAATTAGAAGCAGCAGATTTGACAAGTAACAAAGTTGATAGTTTAGCTTCATCAGGTGTGGTTTGCACAATTTCTGTTGAATGCGGAAGTATTTTTACACTTGCTTGTTGCTAATTAACCAAAGATGATTTTAGAACTAGGGCCTGGATTAAGAGAAAGGGAGATAACATGAAAAAATCTAGTTATTTATCTGAAAGAGTGTATGATGCTATTCCGTCTGAAATAAATATGGAGTCTTTAGAGTATTGGAAGAAAATACTGAAGGAGGAAGGATTACAATATGTAAAGAAAAACCACCTTGAGTATTTTTTTGGTTTTATAAATAATTGTGCTTTTAGTAGCCACGAGAAGAGTCAACCACGAAATTTTGTGAAATTGTCTTTGAACAAAAAGGCGTTTAGGCATGAGGGTGAGAAAATGGTTTTCGAGCATTTTATGATCCTTTTGTGCAAGAGGCAAATAGACAGCTTAGAGAAATAGTTATACAAAGACGATATATCAATGAATCGATTCTATTTGATTTTCAGCAATTTTTGTTTAATTCGCTTAATAATCTTTGTATCCGAACTTTAATTTATGAAATGCATATATGTGGACAAGAAGGCGTGTTAAGGGGAAATGAATCTGAACAGTATCAATATTATATCGACCATTTTTTAAAGGATAAACAATATTTGAATGATTTATTTTCGCTTTATCCAGTGTTAGAAAGAAGGATAAATGAAATTATACAAAATGCGATAGATATTTACAAAGAAGTGATAGAGCGCATTGAGAAAGATGCAGATGTTTTAATGAAAAAATTTAATATCACTGAAAAAAGGATTTGTCGTAAACCATCTTTTCGACAGATTTTTCTGATTCGCATAAAAAAGGGAGAAGAGTATTTTGTGTGGAATTTGTATCGGGAGATAAAATTTTATATAAACCACGAAGTTTGCAAAATGAGATTAAGCTACAAGAGATTACAAATTATTTCTATAGAATATGTAATTTGGGGAAGTTATGAGTATTCTATACTTGATAAAGAAATGTATGGTTGGTGCGAAATTGTAATACAAAGAGATTGTAAGTCTATAGAAGAACTTTCAAGATATTATCAAAGAATAGGGATTATTTTGTTTATAAATTATCTTTTGAAGGAGGAGATATTCATTTTGAAAATCTCATTGCATGCAATGAATATCCAGTTATTATTGATGCGGAAACATTTATAGGAAATATAGAAGAGAATAATGGGAAAAGTGCAGCAGAAAAAGTGGCTAGTCTTTTAAGAAAATCGGTGTTGTATTCAGGAATACTCCCCTTTATTCATGGAATAACGCAGGAGATACAGGAATCAATATGAGTGCCATTAGTGGAGAAGAAGGACAAAAATTCCCGATAAAAATCCCCTTTATTATCAATCCGAAGTCGGTTAACATGAGGGTTGTCTATGATTATCCAGTATCGAAAGGAAATCACAATTTGGCAATGCTAAAAGGAAGGTTTATTCAACCTCCGAATTTGCAGATAAAATTATCCAGGGATTTGAAAGTGCATACTTAGGTGCAATGGAAAATACAGAAACACTATTAAGAATCATACAACAATATGGTGAATTAGAGGTGAGATATCTGATTAGAAATACACAACAGTATGCAATTGTGTTGAGTAGTTCATATCATCCTGAATTATTAGTAGATGGAGGAGCACGAAATTTATTTTTTTATTCATTGGCAAATGGAAATCTTCAAAATCAAAGGAGTAGATCTCTTATTGAGTATGAAATTGAAGATTTATTAAGTGGTGATATACCGTATTTTTTATTTTCGTGGAAGTAAAAAAACATTTATACTTGGGATGGCAGAGAAGTAAAGGATTTCTTTAGTAAGCCAGCTTTGCAGCAAATTGAGGAAAATATACAGAATTTGTCCTATAAGAATTTAGAACAACAGACGCAATATATTAAAATTACTTTTTTAATATGGAGAATGCAGGAACAAGGAAAATAAAGAATAAAAGGTTAAAACTAGATCTTTATAGTAATATGGCCAAAACGGCAGAAGAATTGGCAAAAGAGCTGCTAGATAAAATAGGAACAAATGCGATTTATAGCGAAGATGGAGCAGACGTTAATTGGATTGGCGTAAAATTATTTGGTATAAAAAGAAAATCAGTGGATGATCCAGGCATTACCGAATACATTATATGATGGTACGGTTGGGATTAATTTGGTATTCCATTTATATGAATGGATATACCATGACAGAAAAATATCATAAGATTTGTGAGGTTTTAGGTAATCGTTTGTTGAGGTATATGGATACTATAAGTGAAGGGGGAACAGAATATCGAAGACTTTAATACAGGAATCTTTAGCGGCGAAGGTTCGATTTTATATACGTTGGGTATTTTATATGAAATATATGATGATATCAAGTATAAGGAATATTTCGATAAGTGGCTAAATTGTATGGAAACACTTATCTTAGAAGATCGTTTGTTCGATATGATTTCGGGAAATTCGGGAATAGTTTTGGTTCTGATTAATATGTATAGAAAAACAAAAAGCCTATTTATCTACAAAAAGCTATACAAATAGCAGAACAATTGATAGAGAATATGATTACTGAAAATGGAAAAGTTGGTTGGAAATCAGAGGTGGTTCCTGAAGTATTGGCGGGATTTGCACATGGAAACAGTGGTTTTATAGAACTATTTTCAAGATTATGTGAGGTATATCCACAAACAAAATATTTAGATATCCTTTCAAGTTTAGTAGAATATGAAAATTCTTTATACTCAGAAAAGGATAATAATTGGATTGATTTAAGAAAGTTTTCAGAGGTTGATCAGCATAAGAGTCAACCAATAGCGTGGTGCCATGGAGCTGCGGGTATTCTGTTATCCAGATTAACCTTATATAATGCCATCAAGAATTTAGGAGAAACTGCATTGCTTCAGCAAGCTATTAAAGATATAAGCCTTGCTAAAAATAAATTAATTGAAGACGGGTTACATGCAGGTTTCTGCCTATGCCATGGAAACATGGGAAATTTATTGATTTTAAAAAAGATATGCAGAAATTTTTGATGATAAGCAGGTAAGAAGCATTTGTGATTCTCGATTTGAACAGATTTTGGAATTCCTTAATGAGGAAAAATATATTACCAACAGAATTATACAATCCAGGTTTTATGACTGGTTTATCAGGAATCGCTTATGCTTTGTTAAAATATAAGATGCCCAAATTACCATTGCTTATAGGAGTTGAGGGAATATATGATAGAAATGAAGTTTAGTAAAAATGATGAAGAAGATGGGTTGTTCCGCATAAGTTCG
>VOFB01001460.1_pt1 | contig 27646 bp, 40 predicted proteins | sample 5384141 | NCBI WGS metagenome assembly VOFB01 (sample SAMN12384721, study PRJNA508395) | human gut metagenome | isolation source: healthy gut A | host: Homo sapiens | reverse complement strand
AAGTACACAGAAAAGGGATGGATCTATAAAAATTATTGATCGAAAGGGAGGGACTACTGTGGTTTTACTCAGTAATTATGGACTTCTTTTGGGTATCCGTTATTCTCTTCGTGGCAAAGATCATTCGTGAGCATGTTAAAATACTCCAGAACTTCTTTATCCCGGTCAACCTGATCGCTGGTTTTATTGCCTGGGTAGTTGGACCTTATGGCCTGAAGATCGTTCCCCTGACCAGTCTGTGCGGGGACTATGCCGGTGCACTGATCACAGTCCTTTTTTGCCACCATTGGCCTCCAGGGACTGGGGATCAAAAAGGGCGAAGGGAAAAAACGGGCCAAGGATATTGCCGGTTACTGTGTCTATCGCCAGATCAACTGGGCTGTACAGTTTTCCGTTCCCATTATCCTTTCCATACTCCTTCTCTCCCGTCTGCATACCGGCGGTGACCTGCATCCTGCATTTGGGTGGCTGATCCCCGTCTCCTTCCTTGGCGGTACCGGCCCAGCCATTGCGGCCGGCCAGGTGCTGGATAAGTATGGATTCTCTGGTTTTACTGGACTGGGTATCACAGCGGCTGCCTACGGCATGCTTTTGGGGCTGATCGGCGGCATTATCATGACCAAGCTGGCGACAAAAGGGGATATACATCTTATATCGAGAATACAGATACGATCAGCCGGGAGCTCCTTACCGGAATTATCCCCCAAGGGCAAGCGCGGCTCCATTGGTGAGGAGACGATCGCCTCCATTACGTTGGAGCCCTTGGCGTGGCACTTGGCCCTTATCATGATCCCCACCGGGCTGGCACATATCATTACGATTTACGGCAGCAAAGCGCTGGGGATCGAGCTCCCTGAATTTTCGATCGCATTTTTTGTGTCCTTGATTTTGTACTATGTTTTCCAGGCGACGAAGGTCAACGACTCGGTGGACCCTAAGGTGATCAACGGATTCGGCAATCTGATCTCTGACTATGTGGTGGTATTCAGCCTGGCGATGGTCCAGGTGGACGTCATCATCAAATATGCGGCCCCCTTCCTGCTGCTGATGCTGGCCTTTACTGTCTGGATGGTAGTGTGGTTCTGGTTCTGCGGCCCCCATCTGATCGGCAAGGATTGGTTTGAACGCGGATTGTTCAACTGGGGTTATGCCACGGGCACGTTTGCTACGGGCTTCTGTCTGCTGCGCGTAGTCGATCCGAATAACCGGAGCACCGCTCTGAGCGATACTGCGATCTTGACTCCCTTTGAACATGTGGTGGAAATTACCGCGCTTTCCTTGGGACCTGTACTGTTGTCGACCGGTGCGGAATGGTCTTACCTGGGCGTGGTTGTGGTTTACGGTCTCCTCTGGGTCGCTTCTATCTTTTTCCTGAAAGTGTGGAAGAGAAAGGTCTGCAAGGTCAGTCCCACAAATCCTATGTATTGTCCGTCGGAAGCACAGAAGGATTCACAACATAGCTCTTGTGTGTGATCCTTTGGCTGTGCCTGTCGGAAGCGCAGATATCCCGCTCCGGCAGGTACAGTCATTCCCAATCTCTATGCTGTTTCCGCAGGGACAGCTCACAAACGGTGCTGGTCTGATACAAGGAGGTAGAGAAAATGGACCGTAAGGAACGGACCCTTCGGGCATTGCAGGGTTTGCCGGTGGACCGTCCGCCTATGGTGTTCTGGCACCACTTTGTGGGGGCCGATATGGAAAAGGAAAACTTTGTGGATTCACATGTCCGTTTTTATCGGGAGACTGGCGAAGACTTTATAAAAATGATGTGTGATGGCTTTGTAGCTCTTCCCGACCTGAATGTCCAGCGCCCATGTGACTGGAGGCACATTACGCTGCCGAGCATGGACGATCCGTTTGTACAGGATCAGCTTACCCATATCAAGCGGCTTCGGGAAGCAATTCAGGATGAAACGGCTGTTTTTTACAATGTTTTCAATCCGGTGTCCACACTGAGGAGTTCTACGAGCGATGAACTGGTCTATGACCATTTGGAACGGCGCGAGCCCGCCCTGTTTGAGGCGATAACCAGGGTGAACGAGTTCAAAATGGAGTTTATGCACCGGCTGATCTCAGACGCTGGTGTGACCGGCATGTTTCTGCCGATGCAGAATAATGATTTGAACGGCTTTACCGGAGCGTGCTATCATGAACTGCTCCGGCCCTATGACCTGTCACTGGTGCAGGAGGCAAATCGTCTCTCTCCGTATAACATCATTCATCTGTGCGGATATTGGGGGAGTGCCCAATAGGCTGGAAAATTGGAAGGACTTTCCCTGTGCGGCAATGCATTGGGATGTCCATACCGATAAATTATCCCTGCAGGATGGACGCAAATATTTCACAAAGAAAAAGGCGGTCATGGGCGGTTTCAATAACAAAGAAGGCAGCCCGATCTATCTGGCAGATCGTAAGGCCGTTATAGAGCACACAAAGGAGATCGTCCGGGAGGCGGGGGCCGACGGATTGATTGTAGCCGCGGACTGCTCATTGCTGGAAACCGTGGATCATGCCCGTGTCCGCTGGGTGCAAGAGGCGCTTGATTCTATGGTGAAGATGTAATCTGCTGCGATTTTTGCCGCGGGGCAATGACTGTGCACGGGGGACAGACTTTCTGCTGATGATTGAACACAAGGGGAGGATAAATTATGCAACGAATCATGAACAATCCGGACGATATTGTTGATGAAATGCTTGCCGGCTTCGTAAAATGCCATAGTGATATCGTAAAATTGGTCAAAACCGGAGAGGAAAATCCAAGAGGCGTTGTAGCTGCAGTGGATGCGCCCATCGCGGATAAGGTTGGGATCGTTACGGGGGGCGGCTCTGGGCATAAACCGGCCTTTATCGGTTATGTCGGAAAAAATATGTGTGATGCTGCTGCGGTGGGGAGATATGTTCCTCCCCGGCAGCGCTGGCTTTCCTGGAGGCTTTCCGCGCCGCTGACGGCGGCCGGGGTATCGCCTGCCTGTACGGAAACTACTCCGGCGACAACATGAATGTAAAAATGGCGGTCAAGATGGCCAAACGTGAAGGGCTGACCGTAAAGACTGTGGTCGCAAACGATGATGTGGCATCTGCGCCAAAAGATCAGCGGGAAAAGCGCCGTGGCGTTGCCGGCGAGATTTTTATGTGGAAATGCGCAGGAGCTAAGGCGGCAAAGGGCGGTACATTAGATGAGGTCATCTCCGCGGCACAGAAGGCGATCGACCACTGCAGAAGCGTTGGGATCGGCCTGACCCCATGTACTCTTCCCGCAGTGGGGCATCCGAATTTCGAGATCAAAGAGGGCACCATGGAGGTCGGGATCGGGCACCATGGGGAACCGGGCATTGAAGTTTGTCCGATCGAAAGCGCGAAGCAGATGGCCAAGCGCATGCTCGACATCGTGCTGCCTGATTATCCCTTCCAGAGTGGGGACGAGGTTGCCGTACTGGTGTCCGGCTTAGGGGCTACACCTTTGATGGAGGTCTATGTCCTCTATCATGAGATCGAATCCATCCTGGAGGAGAAGGGGATTCGGATCTATCGCCATTATGCTGGGAATTTCTTTACCTCACTGGACATGATGGGAGCTACGGTGACTGTTATGAAGCTGGATGAGGAGCTGAAAGAATTGATGGATATGGATGCCTGGACGATGGGTTTCAAACAGAATTGAGGGAACAGAAATGTCGGTGGTAAAAACAAAAACGGTCGTGGTATTTTATTGGCAATGGTCCACGCTATACAGCAAAACAAGCAGCTGCTGGGAGATGTGGACGGACTAATCGGCGACGGCGACCACGGCATGAACATGAACAAGGGATTTACCTTGTACGAAGAACAGCTGGGGATCAAGACACTTCGCTTTCAGACGGACTGTTCGATCTGGGATCTGTTCTGCTGAATAAAATCGGCGGGTCCATGGGGCCGATATACGGCACCATTTTCATGGAAATGTCCTCTGTCATAGAAGATGTTGAGGATATTACGCTGGAAACATTCAGTGAAATGCTCCGCTCCGGCCTGGATGGGCTTTATGAGATTGTTGACGCCCGTCCCGGTGACAAGACTCTCGTCGATACGCTTTATCCTGTCTGCCAATATGTCCGTGAAGCAGCAAATGCCCAAACGGATTTTTCTGCAGCATTGGAGGAGATGAAGCAGGTCGCGGCGCAGGGAAAGCAGTCTACGAAAGACCTGACGGCGAAGTATGGGAGGGCGGCACGGCTGGGAGAGCGTTCCCGCGGTGTGCTGGACGCCGGAGCCACCTCCTGCTGCATTCTCCTGCAGGCCATGGCAGATGGAATGAAGTCCGTACTGGAGAACTGACATACAGGAAAGGAATATGGCGATGCTGAAAATTGCGGTTGGCTGTGACCCAAATGCGGCGTCTGCGAAAGCCGCCCTGATGCAATACTTGGGGCAAAAAGGATTTTTGCTTACTGACTTTGGGAGCGATGATCCGATTTATGCAAATGTTGCAATAAAAGTTGCCGAAGCTGTTTCCAGAAAAGAGTATGACCGCGGAATTCTGATTTGTGGTACGGGGCTTGGTGTGTCTATTGCGGCAAATAAAGTAAAAGGCGCCTATGCCGCGCTGATCACCGATGTGTACTCCGCCGAGCGTGCCAGGAAGAGCAACAACGCAAATATTGCCTGCTTTGGTGCCTTTACCATTGGAATCCGGCTGATGGAAAGACTGGCCGAGACCTTTCTCTCCTCCGAGTTTACTCCCGGGTGCGCATCTCAGCCAAAGATAGATCGAATTGCCGCCTATGAGCGGTGATGAAACAGGCTTGGCCTCCTGCCTCTCATAAGGTCATGAGCTTTGATGATAAGTCTCTCATTGCAGCCTGTGGGCAGATGTAGAAAGCCGCTTCGGAGATTAGTCCAGAAATTTTCCGCTGAGTTTTTGTACAGAGGCCTGCGGGGATCGGTCTGGCACTGCGCATTAAAAAATACCGGCTGCCCTGAGCTTTACCAGGACAGCCGGTATTTTTATATTTGGTACAAGAGATGCTTGGAGGAAAGCCGGAGATGAAGCTCTCGTTTACTTACAGTCTGGTACTTTGCGTATGATGCAGACTGCATGATGAGGTCTTGAGGTATAATAAGTCTTCGGTAAAAACCATCTCGAAAAGCATTGGGCGTCTGTCCAACCAGTGCTGGGACATCCGGATCGGTGATCAAGCACATCGGCGCTGAGATCGGCGACATCCACGCACCCAGGGATATCATCATCTATCTGGCCTTTTACAGCCATCTCGGCGTCCCCTTCTTCACCGCCATGGGACAGGAGTCCGCCCTGCACGGGTGAAATGGGAGCCGCAGGGAGAAGGAGAAGGCGCGCTGCCGCCATCGGGCTGCCTCTCTTAATACCGGGGCTTCCGCACAGGTGGGGCAGAAATGGGCGCAGTTCCGCTTCACTTCCATAATTTGTATTGAAACGTCTCACAAAACAGCTTTTCCCTCCGGTTTTGAGCGGGTCCGGATCTGCCGGGCCCAGTCAGGACAGGAGGGATTTTTTATGGTAAGCGGACAGACTCAGTATTATGGGCTCTCCAGAGTAATTGTGACGACCACACCATCGATCGTATAATTGACAGACCCAACAGCCACAGTAATGGAAGCGCTCTCTGGTAACTACATCGCCTTCGCTACCGGTCACATTGCCAGCAATATCAGCGGTAATAGTAGTTCCCGTATATTTGCTCTCCAGAGCACTCTTCAAAGCAGTCTCAGCCGCATTAGCATCGATGCCAGAAGAAGAAACCTCCACACTCACAGCCTTGCCGATTCCGTCCACAGCGTCCTTCACGGTCTTGTAATCGGTAGCCACATAGGAAGCCTGGATCTCCTTCGTGTCCTGAGCCTCACCAGCAGTGATGGTCACAGTCACAGTGGCGGTAAAGGTATCCTCCTCACCGGCGGTGATGGAACCCAGCTGGGAGCAGAAACCGCATAGGTTACACCATCAGCGGCAGCGGGCAGCTGGCCTTGATCGCATCGGCGTCAGGAGCGGAGGTAGAGGCAACGGGGGACAGAGTCACATCGCCCAGGGCAGCCTTGGCGTCCTTGACCTTCTTCTCGTCGGCCAGCGCACCAGCAGCACCGGTGGTCTTCCCATCGATATCAGACTTCGCCTGAGTCACGATGCCGTCAATGGCGTTCTTGGCCGCCGCATCGATATCGGCGTTGGCAGCAGACACGATCGCCTCGATCTCACGGACCTCGGTTCCGGTCAGCTTATCCTCATAGGTGTTCAGAGCAGTCTCCTTGTAGGAGTTCAGCTCAGCCTTGGCGGCGGTCTGATTAGCGGTCAGAGCGGTCTGGGCATCGGCCAGGGCCTTGATCACAGCCTCGACGTCGGCCTTCACAGCGGCGGAGATGTCCTTGGTCAGGTAACCCTCCATCTCAGTTTTCAGAGTGGTCAAATCAGCGGAGGTGTAGCCATTGGTAGCCAGGAAAGCGTTGATGTTGCCGACACGCTCGGAGGCCTTAGCGTCATCATCATACACAGTAGCGGTGAACTCGCCGTCGATGACATAAATCAGCTCAGCCAGCTGCTTGTCGTTCTTGGCGATGTAGACATAGGTGATCTCATCGCCGGCAACAGGAGTCTTCTCGAAAATGATGTCGCTCTTGGCGCCGGACTCCACCTTCTTGCCATTGTTATAGATGTGGACCCAGATGGTGTCGCTGTTCCAAGTCCACTTTCCGGACTTGTTGTCATCGGCGGTCTGGTTTGTGACAACGGAGTTCTTGCCGACCTCCTCGATGGGCAGGTACTTGTTGTCAGCAGTGTCCACCTTGGTGTACCCAGCACGCGGCCCTGATCGTCCACCTTCACGACCTTGTACAGGCCGATACCGGTGGTCGCGATGGTATCCTCGCTGGCCTTGATCACGAAGGGCCCTCAGAGCCCCTTGTCGATCTTCGCCGTCCAGCATAGACGGTGCGGTAGGTGTAATTGGGCCGCCGATCTAACAGTTCCAGAAGGTGGCGCCGGCCACATAGAAGTAAGTGGAATCCTCGCCGTACTTGGTGCCCTGGTCAACGATGAAGACGATGTCCTCCATGCCGTTGCCGTTGTGGTCCACCACCATGATGGTGGCGCCGTCATAGTTGGGCACTTCCTCATAGCCGGTGTAGGCCACCTTGTCATCCAGGTCGGCAAACACAGTGTTCAGGTCCACCGTGTAGACAGTGGTGTCCTGATCGTCCACGCTGGTGGTGATGCTGGTCTCGATTGTCGGTCCTCGAAGGTAAGGGTATGACAACAGCCTGGGCAAAAACGAGCGGTCTCGAACCTCGAAGTCAGTGGAAGGGTGCCGTTGAACTTCTCAATGGTGCCGTCCACGTCGATCTTGGCCACGGTGCCGTCGGGGAACAGGACCTTGGCCTTCGCCGGTTCGCTGGCGTCGATCACATAGACGTAGTTCTTAGACACGACCTCCAGAAAGCCCACCACGAAGCCGTTGGGATCCAGGTACTTGTCGGCGTCGGCAGTCATGTCATTGTTGTCCAGATCTCAGACCTCCTGCCAGCCACGTACTTGGTGGAGTCCAGCTCGATATAGTTGCCGGTGTCATACTTGGGGTCCTGGCTGACAGCCTTCACGGTGCCGTCAGCGGTCTCAGGAGCGGCCATGGTGGCGACGTGAGCGTCGTAGTCGCTGCCGTCACGGTCGTCACAATCCACGGTGAACACCACATAAGCGTCCTCCGCAAAGGCATCGGTGTAGAATTTAGTATCCAGCTCAGTACCCACGTCGGTCAGAGCAGAGTTGATGTCATCGTAGCTGCCGCCGTCATAGGTGATGTTGGTCAGCTGGACATACTTGCCGTCGGCATCGTCACGGACGCGGCTGACTTGGCCGATGTAGTTGTAGTAGCAGACCACAGTGACGGTCTCATTGGCGGAGTCAACGTAGATCTCGGTCACCATGCCGCTGTCGGTGTAGATGTAGTCGCTGGAATTGTTGCCGGGGCGAGTCACATAGACTCATCGACATCATCATAATCTCCATCGTCATTCTTGTCATAGTCAACGGTATCCAGATGGCCATCCACGTAGACAGTCCAGGCATAGGAAGTGATGATGCCGCGGCCCAGATCCTTGTACAGGGGGCCTTCTCCTCGGTGGCGCCGGTATAGACGTAATCAGGCTCATCGGCGATGGTGATGATCTCGTCGGAGGCGAGCATCTTCACCTGACCGGGGATCAGGCCAGGTCAAAGTTCTTGTAGCCCAGGGTATCGGTGTAGTAGAAGGTCAGGGAGTACACGATGCCCTTGTTCTCGTTGTAGTACACGCCCAGCAGCTCGTTGTACTGAACAGGCACGGCCTTGGTCAGGGCGTTGAACACCAGCTCGGCCACGTTGTCGCGGGTCAGGCCCTCGTTGGCGGTGAGCTTCAGGTCGCCGTACAGGCCCAGAGCGGTGCCCTTGGCAGTGGCGGCCAGCATCCAGTTGTCGCCGAAGTCAGCGGCGTTCTGGAAGTAGCCCAGGGCGCGGCACAGCATCAGCACGGCCTGCGCGGTGGTCACGGTGGCGTTGGGGTCGAACTTGCCGTCGCCCACGCCGGCCACGATGCCCAGGCTGGAGCACAGGTTCACGTAGCCCTCCGCCCAGGCGGGGACGTCGGTGAACACGCTGGTTTCAGCGAACTGAGTCACGTTGAACCCAGCGCCGTAGAGCATGGTGGTGATGATGACCGCCATCTCGGCGCGGGTGACTACGTTCTCGGGGCCGAAGGACCCGTCCTCGTAGCCGTCAAAGAGGCCGATAGCAGAGGTGACCGCCACGGCGTCCTTGTTGACGATCTCAGCGTTGTCGCTGAAGTCGTCAAGGCCCTTAGCGCTGGAACCCACGACCATCATGCCCAGGAGCATAACGGAAGCCAGAGCCAGGCTGAGAGCACGCTTCAGGTTTCTCATTGGATATTCCTCCTTTTTATATTGACAAAGTCGCTGTTTTCTGACAAACCGGGCCTTTTCCGGAACATTTCGGCCCACTATGCCTGTACAACACTTCTGACACAGGAGGAATTGGTTATAAAAAGGGAGAGATCAGGGGAAAAATCCCCGAGATTCTACCCAAAAAGTTTCCCTGGTAGACATTTGGTAGACACATGAAAACAGGAGGGGCGGCGAGGCCCTGAAACTCCAGGTTTCTGCCGCCCTTTTTTTTGGTAGACTTTTGGTAGACATTTTGCTTTTTTACATCTGTCGTTACAACGGTGTATTCCCTGTACACTTGAAAACCTGCATTGGCATAGTATAATCATTAAAAATCTCCAATTTCGGTTTTTGTTTGTGTGTAGAGGTTTTCGCCCCCCTAGGGCACACAAAAGAATCGGAGTTTTCGGAAATACAGTGTACCTTTTCTGAAGGGTATGCCTCAGTGCATATCTTTTCTGTGTGCCAATAGTCTCAAGATCTGGTGTTGTAGGAGGACGATAGTATGAGCAAACGAATCATTACGATCAGCCGTGAGTTTGGCAGCGGCGGGCGCACCATCGGCAAGGAGGTGGCACAGAAGCTGGGATATTCTTATTATGACAAGGAGCTGGTCCGCCAGGTCGCGGTGGAGACCGGCTTTGATGAGAAGTACATTGAACAGGCTGGCGAGTATGCCCCCTCCAAAAACTGGCTCTCTTTTTGGTTTTGCTGCCCGGGGGTCCCAGGGAGCCATGGAGGGAATGTCCGCCAATGATTTTCTTTGGGCCATTCAGTGCAGGGTCATTCGGAGCCTTGCGGAAAAAGAGCCCTGCGTCATCGTGGGCCGGTGTGCCGATTATATCCTGCGGGAACGGGAGGATTGTCTCAACGTATTCATTCACGCCTCTATGGCGGCCCGGGCGGACCGTATCGTGCGCCTGTACGGCTCCAGCGAGAAGAGCCCGGAAAAACGCCTGGAGGAGAAGGACAAGAGGCGCCGCGTCTACTACAAGCACTATACCGACGGGGATTGGGGCATGTCCCAGAACTACCACCTCTCTCTGGACAGCGGAATCATCGGCATCCAGCGGTGCGTGGACATCATCTCCGAGCTGGCAAAGACACTGTAAAAAACTGCGGCGGATCTTGATCTTTCCGTTGACAAATCTACAAAATCTGATAGAATGATTTTTGCAAACTGAATAGCCTTATCAAGAGTGGTGGAGGGAACGGCCCGATGAAGCCACGGCAACCTGCGTTCCGCAAGGTGCCAAATCCGGCGGTAGTGTATCGCAAGATGAGGGTGCATGGACTCTGACGCTCCGCCTCGGCGGAGCGTTTTTCATCCCCCCGACAGAAGAAAGGACGAAATATTATGGCAAAGCGACTGTTTACCTCTGAATCCGTGACCGAGGGCCATCCCGACAAGATCTGCGACCAGATCTCTGACGCGGTGCTGGACGCCATCCTGGCCAAGGACCCGGAGGCCCGGGTGGCCTGTGAGACCACGGCGACCACCGGTCTGATCCACGTGATGGGGGAGATCACTACCTCCTGTTATGTGGACATCCCAAAGATCGCCCGACAGGTTGTGAAGGAGATCGGCTATGACCGGGCCAAGTTCGGCTTTGATTGTGACACATGCGCGGTGGTCACCTCCATCGACGAGCAGTCTCCCGACATCGCCATGGGCGTGGACAAGTGTCTGGAGGCCAAAGAGGGCACCCAGGACGACGGCCTGGACAACGGGGCTGGGGACCAGGGCATGATGTTCGGCTACGCCTGCGACAGAGACCCCCGAGCTGATGCCGCTGCCCATCTCTCTGGCCCAGCGGCTGGCCCGCCGTCTGACCCAGGTCCGCAAGGAGGGACTGGTGGACTACCTGCGCCCTGATGGCAAGACCCAAGTCACGGTGGGTATGACGGAGAGAACCGCCCCCTGCGGGTGGACGCGGTGGTGGTCTCCACCCAGCACGGGCCGGAGGCGTCCCTGGACCAGATCCGGCAGGATATGATCCAGCTGGTCATCAAGCCCATCATCCCTGCCGAGCTGCTGGACGATCAGACCAAAATCTACGTCAACCCCACCGGCCGGTTCGTCATCGGCGGTCCTCAGGGAGACTCCGGCCTCACCGGGCGGAAGATCATCGTGGACACCTACGGCGGCAGTGCTCCCCACGGAGGCGGCGCTTTCTCCGGTAAGGACCCCACTAAGGTGGACCGGTCGGCCGCCTATGCCGCCCGCTGGGTGGCGAAGAACGTGGTGGCCGCCGGGCTGGCCCGGCGCTGCCAGGTCCAGCTGGCTTATGCCATTGGTGTGGCCCGCCCGTCTCCGTCCGCGTGGATACCTTCGGCACCGGAACGGTGCCGGACGAACAGCTCTCCGACGCAGTGGAACAAGTCTTTGACCTGCGTCCGGCTGCCATCATCCGGGATCTGGGGCTGCGCCGCCCCATCTACCGCCAGCTGGCGGCCTATGGGCACTTTGGGCGGGACGACCTGGACCTGTCCTGGGAGAAGACCGACCGGGCAGAGGCACTGAAGGCGGCTCTGTAACGGCGTCAGCGGCCAGGAATCTTTTCAGTTGGCGCCTCATAGACTGTACAGGCGCAAATAAGGGCCGGAGGAGATCCTCCGGCCCCTTCTTTCTGAATGACCGGCCCCGGGGCTGGACAATCGCCGCGCCATAGGGTAAAATAGAGAGAAAACAGCCGAAAATGGGTATCTCTGCGCCCCATACAGGAAGGAGATCATAGAATATGGATTACAGCGAACTGCTTCGCCACGTGGATCACACACTTCTGACCCCCACCGCCACCTGGGACCAGGTCAAGACGGTCTGTGACGAGGGCCTCACCTGCCGCACTGCCTCCGTCTGCATCCCGCCCCGCTATGTGAAGCGGGCCGCCGCCTATGTGGGCAATCAGCTGAAGATATGCACCGTGGTGGGTTTCCCCAACGGCTACTCCACTCCTGAGGTCAAGGTGTTCGAGACCGAGGACGCCATCCGCAGGGGGAGCGGACGAGATCGACATGGTGGCTGATCTGGGCCTGGTGAAGAGCGGCGACTGGGAGGGGGTGCTGGAGGAGATCAAGGCGGTCAAAGCATCCTGTAAGGGACGTATCCTGAAGGTCATCGTGGAGGCCTGCCTGCTGACCTGTGAGGAGAAGCAGGCCATGTGCCGTATCGTCTCCATGTCCGGAGCAGACTTTATCAAGACCTCCACTGGCTTCTCTACCGGCGGCGCTACCTATGAGGATGTGAAGCTGTTCCGGGAGCACTGCAGCCCCGATGTGAGGATCAAGGCGGCCGGCGGCATCCGCACCCTGGAGGAGGCCCAGACCTACCTGGAACTGGGGGCCGACCGTATCGGCAGCAGCAGTCTGGTTGCCCTGGTCCAGGCTCAGAGCAACGGCTGAGCCCAGCCCTTTTCACACCGAAAGATCCCCGTCCATTGTGAAAATGGACGGGGACCTTTTGCGTTCTGCAGGCGTATCCCGCAGGAGTGACCTCTCGTTGGGCCCACGGTTCTGGATCGGTCAGTATTGCAGGCCTCCGTTCACATCCAGCACCTCACCAGTGGTCCAGGATGCGTCATCGCTGCCCAGGTATGCGATGGCGCCGGCGATGTCATCCAGCTCTCCCAGTCTCGGGATGCGGACACCCGCAGAGAGCTTATCCACCTTATCCTGAGAGAGAGAGAGGAACCTTTTCCCCTTCAGCGGCCCAGGCGCTACGCTGTTCACGGTAATGTTCCAGGGGCCCAGCTCATATCCCAGGCACATGGCCATGCCGTTGCTCCCAGCCTTTGCGGCAGCGTAATTCACCCCCACCCCCGGGCGGCCCGTGCGGCCCCCAATGGAGGAGATCAGTACGATCCGGCCGTAGTTCTGCTCCTTCATGGCGGGGACCACCGCTTTCACCGAATGATAGACCCCTGTCAAGTTAATGTCGATCACATCCTGCCACTGGGCTTCTGTCAGCTCATCGATGGGAAAGTGACGGAGAATACCTGCCGTGGCTACCAAGACGTCGATCCTGCCCCACTTTTCCTTTACTTCGGCTGCGGCGGCCTGGCAGTCCTCCAAGCTTCGGACGTCGCCCGGGATGGTCATCACCCGGTCCTCATCCCAGCCTTCCTCTTTCAGCATCCTGGCCTCCTGGTCCAGCGCCTCCCGGGAAAAATCGGTCAGCGCCACTTTTCCGCCCTCAGACAGCAGCCGCCGGGCAGTGGCGCCGGCGATATCCCCCGCGCCAGTGATCAGCACAACTTTATGTTCATATCGCTCCATTGCATATCCCTCCAGTCTTATCGTTGCTCCCCCAGACATGCCTTTGCCCCTTCCAGGGCCCGTCTGGCATGGGTCTCATAGCCTATCTTTTCCACTCTTGTCAGGTGGGGCACTTCCACACCGCACACCACCTGCGGGATCCTGGAAATGATCTCCGCAATGGGGATTGCACCCTCCCCGGGATACAGGCGTTCCGCCCGGCCGGTGTGGATCAGTGCCGCCTCATCTGTGGGAATTGGAGCCTCACAGTCGCACAGGTGCGCGTAATGGAACCAGCTCTGGGGGCACTCCTCCAGCTCATGCAGCTGGACCCGGGAGCGGTAAAAGTGCAGGCAGTCTACCACCACGCCCACGTTCTCTTTGCCGGAGTCCAGGAGCAGCTGCCTGACCTGACGGAGATCGGTGACACTGGCCCATGTGACGAATTCCACGCTGACCGTCTGCTCATATCGGGCGGCCAGCTCACACAGTCGGCAGAACTGATCGGTATAAAATGAGCGGTCCGGGGTCCAGATGTTGGTCAGGATGTGCCGGATGCCCAGCTCTGCTGCGGCCGCCAGCGCCGGTTCATAGTCCTGCACATCCACTCCAGCCGCGATGCGGGCATTCTCTGTATCGTGCAGCAGGATGCCTGTCTCCTGAGCGGCCCGACGGGTCTCACGAAGCAGATGGGGATCCTTTGCGATGTCATAGGGACGCTCCCCCGGCAGCCCCATGGGGATGGTCCGCAGGCTGACCGCATCATAGCCCGCCCTGGCCGCCACCCGGATCATCTCCGGGGGCGGACAGCTGATGTTTGTCAAATGGACCAGGGAGTAAAGGTGTTTCATCAGTTGCCTCTAAGATATCATCCTCCGGGAAACGGGGCCCGCGGGGCCCGCGGTGCCCTCCCCGGAGGACGAACAGTTTCTATCTCAGACGTTCCGCTCAGGCGTATTTCTCAGCGGTGCTGATCTGCATGTCCACCAGCTCATCGCCGTAGGTGGCGCGGACCTCGTCATAGACACCGGAGCACTTGTCCCGCAGCTGCTCCAGAACGTCGGCGGGGAGTTCCACGATCTCGGTTCCGGTCTGAGCCACCAAGTCCATACGCTCAGAGAGCCGGGCGTCGCACTGTTCTCTGGAATACTGAATGGCGGCCTTGCCCACAGCCATGATCAGCTCCTTGTCTGTATCGCTCAGGCCGTTGTAGACGACCTGGCTGATCAGCAGGTTGTGGGATGCGGGCAGATGGTTTGTCAGGATCACATAGTCCTGCTGCTCATACAGGCGGTTGGCGTAGATGACCTCAAAGGGGGTTCTCCTGGGCATCGATGGTGCCCTGCTGCAGCGCCATATAGACCTCAGAGAAGGCCATAGGGGTGGGGTTGGCGCCCAGCGCCTGCCAGATGGAGATGTGCAGTTGGTTCTCCATGACCCGGATCTTCTGTCCCTGCATGTCGTCAGGGGACTGGACCTTGATGTTGCTGGTCATCTGACGCATGCCCTGGTCGAAGAAGCCGATGAGCTCAAAGCCTTTATCCTGGTATTTCTCCTCATAGAAGCGGAAGACCGTCTCATCGTCCATGGTATCCCGGAACTGTTGGGCATCCTGATAGAGGAAAGGGAGATCAATGGCATTCAGCTCAGGGACGAAATTGGCGGTGAATGCGGTGGACCCCAGGAAGAAGGCCACATCACCGGCCTGTGTAGATTCGCACAGCTCAGTGTCGGTCCCCATGGAGCCGTTGAAATACATCTGGAGCTGGATGCGGCCGCCGGTGATGGCGTTAAGCTGATCCGCCATGTAATGGACCAACAGGCCGTCCACGCGGTCCTCAGCGCCGTCGGTGGCAATGATGAAGGAGTAGGAGTCGCCCTGGGTGTAGTCCACAGAGCTGTCCAGTTCAGGCTGGATGTCGTAATCCGCCACGCTCTGAACGGCGCCGGAGCCTGTGCTGGAGCCGGACGGGGGCGGGGTGGAACCCGCGGAGGTCCCCCCTCCTCCACAGGCTGCCAGAGACAGAGACATTGCTGCTGCGAGGGTCAAGCTGATCAGTTTCTTTGTGGTGTTCATTTGAATTCTCCCTTCCTGATTTGACTCGCCGCCTGAGGCGGCCGCTTGTTCTGATGACTCAATCTTATCAGAGCCCTTTTCAGAATTCCAATACCGGTATCACATACCAGAGATCGGTTTTGAACATACCTTTCTTTTTGGTTCTTTTTGGGACTTTTTCCTGTCTTGACGCTGTGGAAAAGGGTGCTATAATAATTTTAGACAAAATTTGACCCAAATTCCGGGGAGGGACCGCTGACATGAATCTTCAGCAGCTGTATTACTTTCAGGCCATCAGCAGGCTGAAAAACTATACCAAAGCCGCAGAACAGCTCCTGGTCGCCCAATCCAGCCTGAGCCATTCCATCGGGGATCTGGAGCGTGAGCTGGGCGTCCCTCTCTTCTTCAAGGTGGGGCGGAATATTGATATCACAGAATACGGAAAGCAGTTCCTGATCCATGTGGACCGGATCACCGCGGAGCTGGAGCTGGCCAACCAGGAGCTGAAAAACATGCTCAACCCCAACATGGGCAAGATCCGCATTGCCCTGGCTTACACCGTGAGCAAACCGCTTTATCCCCAATATGATCAAGGGCTTTTACGAAAATGAGGACAACCGGGCCATCCAGTTTGAGTTCAGTGAAAAAGCAGGCGGCAAAGATCATTGACGCCTTTGCCAACCGGACTCTCGACCTGGGGTTCGGCGCCCGAATGGACAGCGACCAACTGGAATATTTTCACATTTTTGACGAGGAGATCGTCGCCGTGGTCTCCAGCCGCCATCCCCTGGCTCTGCGCGGGAGCGTGAAGCTCCAGGATCTGATTCGGGAGCCCATGGTCTCCTATACCTATAACTGCGGGACCCGGTACTGGATAGACGACGTCTTCCGCCGGTTTCAGCTCACCCCAACATCATCCAGGAGGTGGACACGGAAAAGGTGATGGCCAGTGCTGTAGCCTCTGGTCTGGGCGTGGCCCTCATGCCCAGAATGACAGAGCTGAGCATCTACGATGTGGTCCCCTGACGCTGGAGAATTCGAGCTCCACCGCCCCATGTTCATGTGCTGGCCCAAGGGGGAGACCCTGCGGCCAGTGGTCAAAAATTTTCGGGACTACATTATGGACCGGGTGGGCGAGCTTCCCTCCTGAACCGTTCCCACAGCACAGGGGCGCGATGTCCCGCATATATAGAAAAGAGAAAGACGCTGCCCGGGGAGAGTGGGCAGCGTCTTTCTGCAAGAGAAGAGAAACAGAAGTCAGCGGATCAGGCACAGCGAGATCTGTGGGAAGATCACGATCAGAACTAGGCCGATGGCAAACAGTATGGTAAAGGGCAGCGAGACCTTTGCGATCCGGATCACCGGGATCTTGGTCATGGAGCTGGCGACAAACAGATTGATCCCAACGGGAGGAGTGACAAAGCCAACTGCCAGGTTCACCACCATCATGATGCCGAAGTGGACCAGATCCACCCCGATGGCGGTCATGACCGGCGCCAGGATAGGCGTGAGGATCAGAATGGCCGGGGCGGCGTCCATCACCATGCCCACGAAGAGCAGGAAGATGTTGACCACCAGCAGGATCGTCCACTTGCTGGAGAAGGAGGATGTGATCCAAGCACCCACCATCTGCGGCACGTTCATCAGGGCCAGCACGCGTCCGAAGGAGACGGCGGCGGAGAGCACGAAGAGGATGGGGGCGATCGTCTTCAGAGACTCCATAAAAACAGCGGGGATCTCCGAGACCTTGATGGTCTTATAAATGAACACGCTGACGAACAGGGCATAGTAGACCGAGATCACCGCCGCCTCAGTGGGAGTGGCGATGCCGCCGTAGATGCTCCCCAGGATGATGACCGGGGTGAGCAGCGCCCAGAAGCTGTCCAGGAACAGCCGGAGGAATCCCTGTCCCCTCAGCTCCCCCATCACCGCCTTGATGCGCACCCGGTCCTCCCCTCTGCGGGCGGAGTAGTAGACCGCATAGATCATCAGCAGGCCGCCCAGCAGCAGGCCCGGCACGATGCCGGCAATGAACATATCGCCCACGGAGGTGCCCGCCGAGGTGCTGTACAGCACAAAGGGGATGCTGGGGGGGATGATGCAGCCCAGGCCGCCGGCCACCGTGACCACAGCGGTGGAAAACTCTTTGGAATAGCCCAGGTTGACCATGACCGGGATAGTCATGGCGCCCACAGCCGCCACTGTGGCAGGGGCGGAGCCGGAGATAGCCCCGTAGAACAGGCAGGTGATGATGACGGCACAGGGCACGCCGCCGATCACATTGCCCACAAAATAAGTAAAGACGTCAAAGAGCTTTTTGGAGATGCCGCCCCGGGCCATAATGGTGCCGGACAGCATAAACATGGGGATGGCCAGCAGAGTCAGGCTGTTGACGCCGCTCATCATCTGCCGCAGGACCATGACCAGATTGGCCGCGAAGGTGTTGTCCACGACCCAGGGCAGGATGGAGCTGATGCCCATGGTGACCGAGATGGGCAGGCCGAAGAGCAGGATGACAAAAAACAGGACAAAAAAGGACCACGGCTGACATACTCACTCATCTCCTTTCTGAAGCAGGGTGCGCAGGTTGCTCCATACCCCTGAGCCGCCCGGAATGCGGCCAGCGCAAAGCCCACCATCAGGGAGCCCTGGACAAAATACATAGGTATCCCGCAGGCGGCGCTGGTCTGGCCGTTTTCCACTGAAGCGTAGGCGAACTCCCAGGCACTGGGGAGCAGGTAGAGGAAAAAGACTGTCATCACAACGTCTCCCAACAGCAGGATGACCGCCTGTACCTTTTTGGGGAAGAGGGAGATCAGAGTGTCGATCTTCAGGGAGATCCCTTCCTTCAGACAGAACCCTATGCTGAGGAAGGTGCTCCAGATAAACATGAAGCGGGCCAGCTCCTCCGACCAGGTCAGCGAGTTGTTGAGCACGAAGCGGCAGAATATCTGGATACCCAGCACCAGCGTCATACCCGCCAGCAGGACAAACATGACCCAGCGCTCCAGATTCTTGTCGATTTTTTTCAGCAGTTTCATTTTATACCTCCTCATTTCCTTGTGTGCAGGTCAGCCCTCCGGCATGGGGTGTGCGCCGTACAGACCAGAAGGACGATCAGCGGCGCCCTTCCGTCATTGAAGATCCGGTGGATCTCACCCCGGTCTATCAGGATCAGTTTTCCCTGATCGATATGGGCTTTCACATTCTGCCCATGTCCTGGATCACACCGGAGCCGCTGATGACATAGCTCAGCTCCTCAGAGGAGGGGTGGTTGTGGAACACGCTGCCCTCTCCAGGTGCGTACACTGTGACATTGGAACAGAAGTCCACCGAGTTTTTGATGCCAAAGCACTGGAATCGCTTGCGCATCGTGCCGGGACTGTCCCCCTGCCAGACTCCTTCTCCATCTAAAAATGGATCGATTACTTTCATGCCGTTACCTCCCGTCGTTTTCCCCTGGGAGGGTCCAGCGGCAGTGTCACCTCCCAACGGCCTGTCTTGTACTTGTATTATCCGAGAAAACCTGCACAAAAGACAAATACCAATATCACATAGCATCTATTGCTTTTGACCATGCGTTTTGAGAGGGCGTCCCGCCATCTCAGCAGGGGTGTGGATGGGGCGGCGGTGGGACGCCCAGCGCATGACCCGCAAAGTGCCCAAGGTGTGCTGTATCCGCGGAGGTAAGCTGGGCATAGTTCTGCCAAGCTTCCATAATTTGTATCAAAACATCTCACAAAACAGCGTTTCCCTCCGGTTTTGAACGGGCCCGGATATGACGGGCCCAGTCAGAACAGGAGGGAATTTTATGGCAAGCGGACAGACACAGTATTATGAGCTGAATCAATGGGAGGACCGGGACCAGGTATTGCGCACCGAGTTCAATGCGACAACGCCAGGATCGACAGGGCCCTCCACGAGCTGAGAGCGCGCAACTGCCAGCTCTACATGCTCACCTATACGGGGACGGGGAGCGGCGGCCGCAGCTTCACCTTTCCCCACAGGCCGGCGGCGGTGCTGATCATGGGCGGGATCGTGACCTTTTTGTGTGCGATCCAGGGGAATCCTACATCTATCTGCGGTACGGGAACGTGGACAACAAATCCCGGGCTGTATGGGAGGGCAGCACCGTGAGCTGGGAACTGGCCAATGACGACCCGGTGCTTGCCGCAAACGCTGCCGGGGAGCGCTACACCCTGCTGGCCCTGCTGGACGCGGATGCCTGAGCCGTAATAAGAGCACCCCCGGGCTTCGGCCCGGGGGTGCTCTATGATTCCGTAGTAGTTTAAATTTCAGAGAAATCTACTCAGAAATCGTAGCAGTAACGGTAACATTTCCGCTGGCAGGATCAATGGTCAGAGTATTCTCACGCACCATATCGGTCGCAATAACAGAGAAAGTATCATTATCGCTGGTAACATTAGTACCAGCAATCGCAACCGTCGCGGAATCACCCACCTGCTTGTTAGCACCCACGCCATAGGTCACCTCGAGGGAAGTCTCGTTATACTTGACTACCTCTTCACCGGTGATACCAATGTCATTAGTGTCAACATAGGTCACAGTAACATAGCCACGATACACGACCACATCGCCAGTCATATCGGCAGCGGGGATAGCGCTACTATATGCCAGATAGCCCTTATCAACATCGCCCACAGTGTAGATGAAGCCAGTGCCGTTTGCGCCGGTCACAGCGGCAGGAGCCTCGCCAGCAACTACGTAATCGCTGCTGGACTCGGTATCATCCGCATTCATGATGGTGTACTTCACAAAGCCGGTGGTGACGACGGTATCGGCATTCAGGGCGGCGCTCGCATCGCCATAGGCCACATAGTCAGCGCCGATCTTGGCGGTGGTGGAGCCATCCTTCGCCTCAACGGTGTAGGTGGAGCCATTCTTGATGTACTCAGGCTTTCCTCCATCCACAGTGATCGCCAGCATGTCGGTGTCGATCACATCGCCAGCCTCAGGGATGACATCAGTCTGAACACCCTTGCCGTTCACCACGATCCAGTTAGAAGTGTGCGTGATCGTCTCGCCTGCGGAGCGGTCGTCTCTTTTCCGTTCAGGGTGTAGGTGATGACCTCGACCAGATCAGTGTCGACATCCCAGGTGAACTTGCTGTCATAGCCCAGCTTATCCTGGCCGCTGAAGGTATAGGTGGAGCCGGCCTTGCTGATGGTCACGTTCTTGTAACCCTCGTCAGCCAGCTTCTTCTCGATGGCCGCAATGGCCGCCTCCAGAGCGGGCATCTCGCCCTCGTAGGTCACAGTGATGGTGCCGTCACCGTTTAGAGTCACAGTGCCGTCAGCCTTCACGATGGCCTTGGTGGTCACCTCGACCTTCATGTCCTTGGTGACGTTCTTGATGGTGTAGACGCCGTCTTTGGCTGTAAGCACGGTGCCGTCTTCCAGCTTCACGGAGACCAGGTCATAACCGTCAGCAGCACTGATAGAGAACTTGGCATCCATGCCCTTGTCGTTGACAGTGGCCACCTTGCCGTCCACAGAAGTGGTGGCGGACTCGGACTTCACAGTGAAGTCGGAACCGGTGAAGGTGATATCGCGGGTGTCGCCCTTCTCGGTCTCAGTCCAGAAGATGTACACCAGACGGGCAGTCTCGTCATCAACGGTCTTCATGACCCAGGCATCCTTGGCGGAGTAGGTGGTGTTCTTGTCGGACTTCAGGTCCTTCAGATCGTCGATGTCACCATCGTCGATCTTCCACTCCACATTGCCCTTCACGTCCACCAGCTTGCGGACGGTGACATAGATGGTCTCCTCGTCGGTGTCGAACTTGTGCTCCTTATCGTTGGCATCGTCGATCCAGAAGGCATTGTCGCTGACGGCAGTGGGCTCGCCGCTCACCTTAGCGGCGGCCTCCTCCAGCTTGAGATGTACTTTGGCCGTCCTCGATGGTCTGGGTGGCCTTATAGAGCACGCCTTCCTTCAGGACAGTTCTGGGGCTGCCGTACAGATCGTTCACGGCGTCATAGGTCACGAACACGCTCTGCTTCTGGCCGTCCACATAGGCGTTCTCATACTCCCAGTAGTAGTCGTCATCGTCATAGTCGCCGGACTCGCGGTCTGTGTCGGCCAGGACGAAATAGGTGGCGTTGTCGTCATAGATCTCGCCGTCCAGGATGAAGACGACCTCGGCGATCTTGCCATCCGCCTTCTCGTTGTTGTCGCCGTCCAGGACATAGGCGATCTCGGCGTTCTCCACATTGGGGACCTCGTCATAGCCGGTATAGGCCACTTCGCCGTTCACATCCACGAAGATGGTCTTGCGGTCCACGATGAGCTTGAAGTCCTCGTCGCCGGCGTCGATGTAGGCCTTGCCGTTGTGAATCTCAGCGCCGTCATAGTAGTACTGATCCTCGGCATAGGTCAGGGTGTACACGTCAGAATTGCTCACAGAGTATTTCCAGATCAGGTTGTCAATGCCGCTGACGGTCTTCTCATCCTTTTTGACCCACTGGATCTCGTCATCGGCATCGAAGCCATTGGAGTTGAAGTTGGCGGGCCAGAAGTCGCCGGTCTCAAAGCTCAGGCAGGTCGCGGACCTTGCTCTTCACGTCCACCTTGGCGGTGGTGCCGTCGGGCAGGTACACGCGCGGGCCACCCAGTCTTTCAGCTCCTCGTCGGAGTCGTCCACATACAGGTACTGATCGATGGACTCCTCAGCGGGCTCAAAGCCCAGAACATAGCCTTCGGGGGTCAGATACAGAACGTACTCCACGTTCAGCTCGGGGTGCTTGTCGCCCCAGGAAGGATCGCTCACATCATAGACCATGTGGGTATCCAGAGCGGTGTAGTAGTACTTGCCGTCATCACCGCTGAGACGCACATAGGTATTCTCGCTGTTGTCCTCATTCTGGACGCGGGTGACCTGGCCGGTGACGGTCTCGGGGGCCATCAGCTCGCAGATGTAGAAGTCCTCGTCCTCGTTGAAGTCCACGGTGAAGACCACATAGTCGTCCTCAGCAAAATCGGTGGTGTAGAAGGTGTTGTTGTCCAGGCTGGGTTCCTCAGACAGAGCGCGGACGGTGATGTAGTCAGCGTCGTCATCATCGGTCTTCACGTTGGAGACCTCGCCCAGGTAGTAGTTAATCTCCACCACGGTCACGTCCAGGGTGTAGTCATCGATGTAAATCTCCACGACGGCGCCCTTGTCGGTGTACTCCCACTTCTCATCAACATTCTTCCCGGGGATGATCTCATCATCCTGCTCCTCACCGTTGATGAAGGCAGTCCAGGTATACTCCTCGTCAGCCTGCTGGCCGCGGGCGTCATTGCACACGGCAGCACCCAGATCAGCATACACGTCAGACTCATCAGTGCCGTTGGTGTAGATGTAGTCGGGGGTGTTGGGGACGGTGATGATCTCGTCCTTGTCCAGCATCCGGACCTTGTCGGCGATCAGGCCGCCGTTCTCAGTCAGATACTCGTCCTTCTGAGTGGTGCCGGCATCGGTGCGGGCGTTGTAAGAGCCGGTGCCCCAGGTGGTGGCAGGACGGCCGTAGATGGTCTCGGTGTCGGTGCGGTACACCAGGTCGAAGTTCTTGTAGCCCAGGGTCTGCAGGTAGTTGAACTCCAGGGAGTAGATGATGCCCTGGTTCTCGTTGTAGTACACACCCAGCAGCTCGTTGTACTGAACGGGCACGGCCTTGGTCAGGGCGTTGAACACCAGCTCAGCCACGTTGTCGCGGGTCAGCCCGGCGTTGGCGGTGAGCTTCAGGTCGCCGTACAGGCCCAGAGCGGTGCCCTTGGCGGTGGCGGCCAGCATCCAGTCACTGCCGAAGTCAGCGGCGCTCTGGAAGTAGCCCAGGGCGCGGCACAGCATCAGCACGGCCTGCGCGGTGGTCACGGTGGCGTTGGGGTCGAACTTGCCGTCGCCCACGCCGGCCACGATGCCCAGGCTGGAGCACAGGTTCACATAGCCCTCCGCCCAGGCGGGGACGTCGGTGAACACATTGGTCTCCGCGAACTGGTTGACGTTCACACCGGCGCCATACAGCATGGTGCAGATGATGACCGCCATCTCGGCGCGGGTGACTACGTTCTCGGGGCCGAAGGACCCGTCCTCGTAGCCTTCGAACATGCCGATGGCAGAGGTGACCGCCACGGCATCCTGATTGACGATCTCGGCCTTGTCGGTGAAATCGTCGATACCCTTAGCGCTGGAGCCCACGACCATCATGCCCAGGAGCATAACGGAAGCCAGAGCCAGGCTGAGAGCACGCTTCAGGTTTCTCATTGGATATTCCTCCTTTTTTATATTGACAAAGTCGCTGTTTTCTGACAAACTGGGCCTTTTCCGGAACATTTTCAGCCCACTATGCCTGTACAACACTTCTGACACAGGAGGAATTGGTTATAAAAGGGAGAGATCAGGGGAAAAATCCCCGAGATCACGCCTAAAAAGTTTTCCTGGTAGACATTTGGTAGACACATGAAAAAAGAGGGGCGGCGAGGCCCTGAAACTCCAGGCCGCCGCCGCCCTTTTTGGTAGACTTTTGGTAGACATTTTTATTTTTGAGAGACGAGAAAGAGACGGAATCGGTTGCGTGATTTATGTTTAGAGATTATAATGGGGCCGTAACATTGATCAGAGAAGCTTTCCAAGGGAGAGCGGATCATGACAGAAAAGGAGCGATCTATGTCCATTTTGGTGAGCGGTGGCGCCGGCTATATCGGCAGCCACACCTGTGTGGAGCTGATCCAGGCGGGATATGACATCGTGGTGGCGGACAATCTGGTGAATTCCAGCCGGGAAGCGATCCGGCGGGTGGAGCAGATCGTGGGAAGGCAAGTCCCCTTCGTTGAGGCGGAGCTGTGCGACCCAGAGCAGGTGGAAGCGCTGTTCCAGAGCCACCCGGATATCCGGGCAGTCATCCATTTCGCGGGCCTGAAAGCGGTGGGGGAGAGTGTAGAGAAGCCCCTGGAGTACTACACCAACAATCTGGTCAACACCCTGGTCCTGCTCAATATGATGCGGAAGCACGGCGTGAAGGATTTTGTGTTCTCCTCCTCTGCTACCGTCTATGGGAATCCCGGCCGGGTACCCTTCCGGGAGGACTTCCCGGTGGGGGGACCACCAACCCCTATGGGACGACCAAGCTTTTCATCGAGCAGATCCTCACCGACCTGTGTGCGGCGGACAGCAGCCTGAACGTGGCCCTGCTGCGGTATTTCAATCCCATCGGGGCCCACGAGAGCGGGCTGATCGGGGGAGGGCCCCAACGGCATCCCCAACAATCTGGTCCCCTATATCGCCCAGGTGGCAGTAGGGAAGCTGGAGAAGCTCCATGTGTTCGGCGGCGACTATCCCACGCCGGACGGCACCGGCGTGCGGGACTATATCCATGTGGTGGACTTGGCCCGGGGCCATGTTTCCGCGCTGAAGAAGCTGGAGGAGAGGTGCGGCCTGTTCGTCTGCAATCTGGGGACCGGGAAGGGTTACTCCGTGCTGGAGGTCCTGCGCGCTTATGAGAAAGCCTGCGGAAAGACCCTGCCCTATGTAGTGGATCCCCGGAGGCCGGGCGACATTGCGGAGTGCTATGCGGACCCGGAGCGGGCAGAGCGGGAGATGGGGTGGAAGGCGCGCTACGGCATCGAGGAGATGTGCGCCTCCTCCTGGAAGTGGCAGTCCATGAATCCGGACGGATACGGAAGATAAGAGGGGGTGGAAGTATGGAAAAACCGGTGCTTGTGGTCATGGCGGCCGGAATGGGGAGCCGATACGGCGGTCTGAAGCAGATTGATCCCGTGGGGGCCAACGGCCAGCTCATCATAGATTACTCCATCTACGACGCCAGGCGCGCCGGCTTTGAGACGGTGGTATTCGTCATCAAGCGGGAGCTTGCGGAGCAATTCCGGGCCGCCATCGGCGACCGGCTCTCCGGGTCATTGAAGTAAAGTACGCCTATCAGAGCTGGAGGACCTGCCCGCCGGGTACGGGGTCCCGGAGGGGCGGGTGAAGCCTTGGGGGACCTGCCACGCGGTGCTGGCTGCCCGGAAGGAGGTGGACGGCCCCTTCGCAGTTATCAACTCGGACGACTACTACGGGCCGGAGGCGTTCCGGGAGATATACCGCTATCTGGAGGAGCACCCGGACAAGCCGGGGTGCTATGAATTTGCTATGGTGGGTTATCTGCTGGGCAATACGGTGACGGAGCACGGACATGTGGCCCGGGGGTGTGCCAGGAGGATGAGGAGCACTATCTGCTCCGTGTCACAGAGCACACCCACATCGAGAAGGCCGGGGCGGACGCCCGCTCCACGGTGGATGGCGGGGAGACCTGGACCCGTCTGCCGGGGGGACACCGTGGTGTCCATGAACCTCTGGGGCTTCACCCCAGCTTTCTTTGGGAGGCGGAGGCGCGCTTCCCCGCGTTTCTGGACCAGGTACTGGCAGAGGACCCCCAGAAGGGGGGAGTATTTCCTGCCCAGTGTGGTGACACAGCTACTGGAGGAGAAGCGGGCCCGGGTCAAGGTGCTGCGCAGCACCGACAAGTGGTATGGTGTGACCTATCGGGAGGATAAGCCCCAGGTGGTGGCCGCCATTGCGGCTATGACCCAGTCCGGGCTCTACCCGGAAAGGCTGTGGGATATCTGAAACGCAGAAAAATATCCGCCTGATCCGGCTGTTGAGCACCGGTCCGGCGTAAAAGAAGTCCGGCTTCCCAGCAGCAGAGGGGCCGGACTTTTTGTGCAGTGCGGTAAAAAGAATTCGACAGATCATCCAGATAACGGAAAATCAAAAAGAACAGATGTACACACGAAAAGGACAAAAAGCTGCCGAAAGCAAAGCAGGCCCTGCCGGCCGTTCAATTGAAAGATAGAAGGCTCTTTGCTATAATAAGCAATCAGACAAAACGGCGTGCATATTATTGTCCGGGACAGGTCCTGAGAACGGGGACCTGGAAGAGAGAAGGGGAGGAGCCGTGTCAGCGCTGATCCTGCTTCTGCTGGCGGTGTGCCTGGCGCTGCTGATTCTGGAGGACCGGCAGGTGCGGCGGGACCGCTCTGAGCTGGTCCACGTGGTCTATGTGAACGGCATCCGGGGAAATCCACTGTGACCCGGATGATCGACGGGGGCCTGCGGGCGGGAGGGTGGAAGGTGTTCTGCAAGACCACCGGCACCGTGCCTATGGTTATCGGGGTGGACGGAACGGCCCGGCCTCTGGTCCGCCGGGGGCGGGCCAACATCAGCGAACAGGTGCGGGTCCTCCACCGGGCGGTGCGGGAGGGGGCCCAGATCCTGGTGATCGAGTGTATGGCGGTGGACCCGGCGCTCCAGGCCGTCTCACAGCACCGGATGGTGCGGGCGGACATCGGAGTCATCACCAATGTCCGGCTGGACCACACTGCGGAGATGGGGCCCACGCTGGAGGAGATCTGCGACTCCCTCTCCAACACAATCCCCTGGAATGGGACCCTGTTCACGGCAGACGGAGCGTTCCTGGACCAGCTTCGGACCAACGGACGCAGAAAAACTGCCGGGTGGAGCTGGCCCAGCCGGACAGCGGCCTGCCGGACTTCGATTTTCCTGAAAATGTAGCTCTGGCCCTGGCGGTCTGCCGGGAGATCGGGGTGGACCGGGATCGGGCGCTGGAAGGGATCCTGAGGTATCAGCCGGACCCCTATGCCCTGTCCCTATTCCGCCTGCCCTCTGGGGCGGCTTTTGTCAACGCCATGTCGGTGAACGATCCACAGTCCACCCAGCTGGACTACCACCGGGTGGCCGGCCGCCCAGGAATGGTGGGCCGGAGGCTGGTGCTGCTGATCAACAACCGGCCGGACCGGGGATATCGGACGGAGCACATGATGATGGTGGCCCGGGGGCTGGAGCCAGAGGAGATCTGGCTGATCGGTGCCTCCCAGCGGGCGGTGCGCCGCACCCTGCGGCACATCCTGCCGGACACACCTGTCCGGCTGTTTCCTGGAGCGGAGGCACTGCCCTTGGACAGCCGGGGGCGGACACTATGATCTTTGCCGCTGGAAACTTGGCCGGCCCGGGTAAGGCACTGATGGAGCGGGTACGGAAGGAGGGAGAGCAGAGTGTATTATGAGATCGTACTGGCGGGGGTGGCCATCAGCCTGCTGTTCGTGGAGCTGACCGGCCTGTCGCCCGCGGGCCTGATCGTGCCCGCTACCTCGCCCTGTGCCTTCAGACGCCTTGGAGGATCGTCTACACCCTGGCAGTGGCCGTGGCGGCCTGGGGCATCGCCAAACTGCTGGGCAATGTGATGATCCTGTACGGCCGCCGGCGCTTTGCGGTCATGGTCCTGCTCTCCTTTGCCATCGATCTGGCGGTCACAAGCTTGGGCCTGCTGGCCTATGACCCGGGAATGATCGGGGTGCTGGTACCGGGCATCATGGC
>VOFB01004051.1_pt1 | contig 27650 bp, 42 predicted proteins | sample 5384141 | NCBI WGS metagenome assembly VOFB01 (sample SAMN12384721, study PRJNA508395) | human gut metagenome | isolation source: healthy gut A | host: Homo sapiens | reverse complement strand
CGGCCTTGCGCCGGTCATCGACGGCAACGTCACGGTCATCATCGTCGCGGTGATGCTGATGGGTGCGTTTGGCCCCACAGACGGCTTTTTCGCCAGGATGCTCAAGCCGATCTTCTTTGCCTTCGGCCCCTCTACGGCGGGCACGATCTATTCCTTCGGGTATACGCTGCTGGTGGGCGTGCTGCTGAACTTTGTGTTCGGCGTTATCTGCACGCGTGATGCTGAAGGGCATCTCAAGCTGAAATGCATGCGCAACCCGGTTTTGTATGGAGGGGTAAAGAATGAAAAAACAGTATGACATCGTTGGGAACCGCAAAAAGTTCTTCATCTTTTCCGCCGTGCTGATCGTATTCATTCTTCTGTTCAGCGTGATTTTCGGCGTTGAAATGGATATCCAGTTCAAAGGCGGCGCGATGCTTACCTACAGCTATACGGGTGAGCTGGATATCTCTGCGGTGCAAAAGGATATTGAAAGTACGTTGGGCAGCAACGTAACGCTGCAGACCGGCAGCAGCATTGCGTCCGACGCACAGACGCTGACGATTTCCATGCCGGGCACACAGACGGTGGAAACCGCCACAGTGGAAGCCTTGAGTGTCAGGCTGGAAGAAAACTATTCGGATAACAGCTTTCGCCAGCTTTCGCTGAATAATGTGGACCCGACCATCGGTAAGGAGTTCTTTGCCAAGACATCGTGGCCGTTGTGGCGGCTTCGCTGTTGATCTTGGTCTACATCGCCGTCCGCTTTAAGAAAATCGGCGGCTGGCCTGCGGGCAGCATGGCTGTTGTGGCTCTGGTGCATGACCTGATCGTGGTATATGGCGTGTTCGTCGTCATGCGCATCCCCTCAACGGGAACTTTATTGCGGCACTGCTCACGATCTTGGGTTATTCCATCAATGATACAGTCGTTATTTATGACCGTGTGCGTGAGAACCGCCAGTTGTACGGTAATTCGATGGATTTTGCCACGCTTGTGAACAACAGCATCAATCAGAGCCTGCGCCGCTCCATCAATACGACCATTTCCACGCTGCTGGCGTTGGGTACTGTATGCGTCGTGTCTGTGGTGTTCGGGTTGGACAGTATCTTTACATTTGCGTTCCCGCTCATCATTGGCATGATCTCCGGTGTTTACAGCACAATCTGTATTGCCGGCCCGCTGTGGGTGGAATGGGAATTGCACAAAAAAAGCGAAGCCCCGCAAAGAAAAAGGCCTGAATAGGGAATACCAAGCGGACGTATCTTGGATGCGTCCGCTTTTGCTTGCAAAAAGGCCGGGACTGTGCCATAATAAAAGCAATCAAGCGAGGTGTTTTGACCATGCAGTGCGGAATATCCACTTCCTGCTTTTACCCGCAGGAAACAGCAGAGGCGCTGTCCGCACTGCGCGGCGCAGGCGTGGAAACGGTGGAGATCTTTCTCAACACATTCAGTGAACTGGAGCTTTCTTATACGGAGCGCCTGCGGTCGGTCCTTCAGGATGCGGGCATGCGCGCCGCCGCTCTGCACCCTTTACGTCGGGGATGGAAACATTTTTCTTCGCTTCTGAATACGGCGGCAGGTGGGAGGACGGCCTGCGTATCTATCGGCGTTATTTTGAGGTATGCCGTGTGTTGGGAATCCCACGCGTGGTGTTCCACGGCGATTACAGGCAGACGCCGTTTCCGTTTCAAAGGCATTGCGAAAATTATCTGCTGCTGCGCAGGACAGCGCGGGAATATGGCGTTGATTTCTGTCAGGAAAACGTGGTGCGCTGCAAATGCGGCCTGCCGGAATATGTGCGTCAAATGCGGGAATATACGGGGGACGATGTCTCATTTGTTCTGGATGTAAAGCAGCAGCGGCGTGCCGGAGTGCAGCTGGAGGAAATGCTGGATGCGATGCGCGGAAAAATCGCGCATGTCCATTTGAGACGATTATACACAGCAAAACGACTGTACAGCGCCGGGTACGGGCGGCTGCATGAACCGTTTTTCAGGGAACTCAGGCGCGGCGGTTTTGCGGAGACATCATCATCGAGCTGTACCGAAGCGGTTTTTCCTCAATGGATGAGCTGCTGGCTTCTGCGGCGATGGTGAACAAAATTTATGCCGGATGCTCCGTAGCATCCGGCTCGGAAAAAGAGCAGTGCCCATGAAATGTCCTTATTGCGGTGAGATAGACTCCAAGGTGATCGATTCCCGGCCGGCTGACGACGGAGAACGCATCCGCCGCCGCCGGGCGTGTCTTGTATGTCAAAGGTTCACCACCTACGAGATCGTGGAGACCGTGCCTCTTATGGTGGTGAAAAAGGATAAGTCGCGTGAAGCGTTCAACCGTCAGAAGCTGCTGAACGGGATGATGCGGGCCTGCGAAAAGCGGCCGGTGTCGTATCAGATGCTGGAGGACGCCGTGGACAATATCGAACAGGCGCTGCTCAATTCCTACGAGCGGGAGATCACGTCCATTCATGTGGGCGAACTTGCCATGCAGGAGCTGAAAAATATCGACGAAGTAGCTTATGTGCGCTTTGCGTCGGTATATCGCCAGTTCGGAGATATCAACACCTTTATGGACGAATTGAAGGACCTGCTGAATAAGCGTGCCACACAGGGACGTGACACCGCGTCAGAAGATGCTGAAAAATAAATGCTCCATGGCATGGATCTGCTCGCTTGCTTTGTCGATCTCGCTGAACAGGTCCTGTATGGTTTCGCCGTTCGCATAGGCTGACAGGCCATGCAGGCTGACTGAAGCGGATGTGACGGTTTCACGCCGGATGAAGAATTCCAGCAGATGCTGGCGTGTTTCATAGTATTCCAGCAATGCGTCGATTTGGTGTGCGGCGTTTTCGTAATTCTGCGCGCCTGCGGCTGCGCGTATCCCGGAAAAGCTGGGCCTGGACAGATTGTGTTACACGAAAAACTGCAAAGTGGCTGGCGGCCGACCAAGCGCTGCGGCAAGCAGCAGAATAAAGATCGCAATGCGTATCCTGCGCATGAAAACATCTCCTTAAAAACGATGCGGAAAGCCGGTTTTTACCGGCTTTCTTTTTTGATACTCGTCTCTTTGGCGTCGTTGCACAAAAAAAAGCACGTCCTTCCGTGCAGCCCCGCATTGCGGCACTGAGCGTCTATCCAGTCCGCATCCACAGAGTAAAAGCCGCATATTGACGGGATTCAGCACGCCGTCCACCAGCAAAGGAAGTGACGGTTGCTTTGCCGTGGGCGGTTCAATGTGAAGGTCTTTGTTGCAGGGCGTATCGCGCGGAAACTTTTTTCAGCACGCTCACGCTTCCATTGGTTTCCACAATGGCGAAAGCGACATCTGAAAGCTCAAATACGTCCTTGCCACGCAGCGCTTCCAGCAGGTCGTCCACGGTAAAGCGCAGATCGAACAAAGTGGCTTGGTCGATCACGCCGTTCCGGATGATGACGCGCGGGCTGCCGGAGACCAGCTTTGCAGCGCGGCGGGACCGCACACACAGCGCGGACAGGAGTATTTCCGTTGCGACAATGATGAACACGGGAACCACGCTTCCGATGAGCGGGGCTCCGGCGATTCAATTGAGATAGAACAAGATTGGAAATCAAAATTGTGGAAACAAGCTCGGAGGGCTGCAGCTCGCCGAGCTGTTTTTTCCATCAGGCGCATTGCGCCGATAATGAGCACATAAACGAGCAAGGTGCGGAACAGCAGGATTGCCATGGCGGACTCCTTTTCAATGTATTGGCCCACAGCGGGCCGCTGTTATTGAATGTTGCCCGGTTTGACTAAATTTATCCTGCTCCCGCCATACTAAGGGCACGGGAGGATGCATTTGGAACAGACATTAACGACAAGCCTTTTGGACAACAAGCTCGCGCTCAAGGGGCTGTTCGGCACAGCGACGGATTTTTATACAAAGGATATCACACTGATGGGATATCCGGCCTGTATTTTGCATGTTTGAGGGGCTTTCCAGTATAGAGCGGCTCTGGATCATGATGCTCGACGTTTTGAGTAAGCCGGACGTTCAGCCGGAGACTCCGGAAGAGCTGTTTGACTATATCCTCAAGCAGACGGCCATTCCGCTGGAGAGCAAAAAAAGTTGTCTGTGTGGAAGATGCGCGTGCGCAGCTGACGGCAGGCACCAGCGTCATTCTGATCGACGGCGTAGCACGGGGGCTGGTTCTTTCTACACAGAGCATGCAGTTCCGCTCGGTGCAGGAGCCAAGCAGGGGAAGGGAATGTCCGTGGCTCGCGGGAAGGCTTTACAGAACCGCTTCGTGTGAACATCAGCTTGATGCGGCGTCTGATACGCAGCGGTGAGCTGATGGTGGAAACGATGACAGTGGGGGAACATACCAAAACGGAAATTGCGCTTTTATACAACACAGCTTGTCCCGAAGCAGATGCTTTCCACTGTGAAGCGCAGGCTGGAATCAGGTTAAGCTGCCGTTTTGTTCGATACCGGTTATCTGGCGGCGTTTTGCAGAAAAAGCCGATTTTCATTTTCAATCGGTAGGATACACGGAACGGCCGGATACTGCCTGCGCAAAAAATCTGCGAGGGGAAAATCATTATCATGGCGAATGGAAGCCCTTTCGCTATGATCGTGCTTATTTTTCAATGAGAATTTTCAGAGCATGGACGACTATTCCGAAAAAAGCATACTTTGCATCGCTTATCCGCATTCTGAAATACTCTGCGTTCCTCATCGCGGTGATGCTGCCGGGCGTATTCGTGTCCGTTGCGAATTTCACGCCGGAGCTGCTGCCGCCGGAACTGCTGTACAAAGTTGCGTCTGCGGAGCTTGCCACGCCGCTGCCGCTGTTTATGGAAGCACTGTTTGTCAATTTTCTGCTGGAGATCGTGCGGGAGGCAGGGCTGCGTCTGCCCAAGCCCATCGGCCATTCGGTGAGCCTTGTGGCGGCGCTCATCGTAGGGGATGCTGCCGTCAGCGCAGGCATTGTGGGCACACCTGTGGTCATCGTGGCCGCAATGACAGCGATCTGCACCTTTGTAGTGCCATCGCTGTACGAGCCGATCACAGTGCTGCGCATCCTGTATATTGGCCGGCGGCCTCTTGGGGCCTTTGGGTATCGTTACGCTGCTGTTTTGTATGCTGCTGGGGATGTGCGGTATGAATTCTTTCGGTATCCCGTATACAGCGCCCATCGCGCCGGGCAGCAGTGCATTTTGGAGGGACGGCCTGCTGCGGCGCAACTGGCATACGCTGGCGCGGGCAGATTTTTCCATTGACCAGCTGCCCGGAAAGGAAACGGGAGACGCAATGAACGAGCATACAACAGTGAGCGCAAAACAGCTCTGTACACTGGTGTTCCTCTCATTGGCGGTGGGGATATGGCTGTGCGCCCATTTACCTCCGGGGCCGGCGGGCGCGCAGATTGCGATTTTGGCCGCTGTCCTCAACACGGCTGTGGTCAGCATACTGCTTCTGCCCGTGCTGGGGTTGCTGCGGCGCGAAGCCTTCACCACGCTGAAGGGCGGCGTTACGTTTGGGTCCAAGGCGCTGCTCACGCTTTCGGCGGTGCTGTTCGCCGCCGGGGAGCGGCAGCGATGGTGCGTTCCGAGGCGTTTTTCGCTATGTGAGCGACGAGCCGATGCCGCAGCTGTTGGTATACGGGCTGTTTCTTCTTGTGGTGTTTTATGCGCTGCGGTGCGGGCTGGAAAGGCATCGTACGTGTGCTCGGTCTGGCCGCAGGCCTTTTTACCTCTATGGCACTGATGCTGGTCTCCAACCTGGGCGGCATGCATCTGTCGAACCTTACCTTTCAGCCATTTGATTTTCCAGAGGTTTTGCGGACGGCCGCGCGGTTTTACGCTGCCGCCGGAATTGCCGTTGTTCTGTCTGCTGAGCCTGCATGCAAACCGGGAGAAGCGCCGGCCTCTGCTCAAAACGCTGGCGCTGCTGTGCGTATTTTATATCGGACTGACGTTCTGCTCCGAGGCGGTTTTGGGTATGAAAGCGCAGCTGCAGCAGCAGACCATCCATACGCTTTCACGTCTGGGCAGCATTTCTGTATTCCGCCGTCTGGATGCCCTGCACATTGCTGCGTGGATGCTGGCGGAGCTGTGTAGGTAGCAGCGCTCGCCTACGGCGTGCAGAGCGCCTTTACACCGCTGCTGCCCCATAGCCAGCGCGGAGGCAAAACCTGCGGATATGCTGTGGGATTGCTTGCCGTGCTGCTGGCCGTATGTGCGGGCGCGCCGCCTGAGACGCTGCGCGCGGTACTCACGGCAGGTACGGCCGTGCTGCTGGCATGTACGGTGGTGTACGGCTGTGTAATGGAGGGCTTCTATGCAAAAAAACGCGTATAAAATAATTGCGTTGACACTGCTTTTGATGCTGCTGTGCGGCTGTAAGCAAAGCCGCAGTCTGGGGAACGCGCCATTGTGAAGATGGTGTACCTGGACGAGTCCGGCGGGCAGGTGCAGGCTGGACTGGTGGTGTTCACCTGTGCGCCGAATTCTGATACGGCCTCGGTGGAAGGGCAGGCTAAAATTTATACGGCGCAGGGAAAGAGCATTGAAGAAGCTCTGTACAAGGCGGAACAGCAGCAAAACAAAAACCGTTTTATGCCCAGAATGAGATTTTGCTTTTGAGGGCCCGGCGCCGCGCGCAATGTAACGCCGTACCTTTCTTATTTTGCAGACGAAAACGCCGCGCGTCCAAATCTTGCTGCGTTTTTAACGCCGCTGACGGCGGAAGAGCTGTCTGAATGCGAGGACGTGATCAGCGATGTAGTGAGAGAAGGCGAACGGCTGATCGGAATGGGAGCCGATGAGCAGGATCGTACGCAAAGCATTTTTGAGATCAATCTTTCGGGAACAGGCGGTCTGGACGGATATCTTCCCGTGTTTTCATTTTCCAAAGAAGAGAAGGAGTTTCGCGGGGGTCCGGCAAATGGTGCTGTTTCGCAGCGGCGCACCCTATGCTGTTTTGGAGGACGCTGCAATGCAGATGTTTCTTCTGCTGAATGGGAAGGCACGGCAGCTTACAGTGAACACACAGATCGAGGGACGGGTCGTATCATTCCGGACACAGCAGCTGCGGCTTACGCATACAGCTTCCACTGCAGGCGGCGCACCGCATCTTGAAGTGTGTCTGACCGGAAAGCTGGACGATGTAACGGTAGACGGAGCCCCGTTGCGGACAAAGAAGAAGCGGAAATGACACGGGAGATCAACGCTTACCTGAACCGGGAAGCCGAGATGCTCAACCAAGCGACATTTTGCCAGAGGGAAACGATACGTTCCATTATGCATGGTGGCTGAAGCTGTATGATACCGCAGCCTGCGAAGCGCTGCTTCGTGCATCGGCTGACACTGTACGACCTTATTACAACGGTGGACTTTCATCAAGCTTTAAGTCCCGTGTAAAGGCCCTGCGCATGCGTCTGTGCTAAAAACAAAAAACCGCCCCGAGAAATCCGGTGCCACACTCATTTTCGGGGCGCATGCCGGCACACCCTGCTTCTACTATTTTTACCCTTTCCATTCACTGAGCTTAAAATCCCTCCTATTCTTCGGGGCCGGCGCAAACACAATGTATTTGCAATTCCATTTTGTATGCGCTAAACTATTATTGGATCTTATCTGACCGCACATACTGGAAGGCGTGGGCGGCCGCCGGTGGCTGAGGGCCGGGAAAGGCGAATCCTGCAGGATCTTATCTGTGGCCGGGGCGGCTGCCTGGCTGAAGCCCGGTGCCGTCGCCCACAGCATAGATCTTTTCGCAGCCATCCAGTTCAAAATCGGTGCAGTCGGGACGGGCGGAATAGTATTGGCATTCCACACCGTAAAGCAGCGTGTCGTAATTCATCGTACCCGGCGCGATCTTGTCCAGCGCGGCCAGCGTTTCCACAATGTTGTCCAACTGACGTTTGGGCAGGCAAAGGCTCAGATCTCCGGCGACTGCATTCAGTGTAGGACGCACGGTGCTCTGGGCCAGCCTTTTTCATCTGTGCGGCGTCCGGCCATCAGGTCGCCGAGGCGCTGCACCAGCACGCTGCCGCCGCTGATGAGGTTTGCAAGCCCTGCGACGCTGCGGGCATATTCGATAGGTTCCTTGAACGGCTCGGTAAACCGGATGGTAAAAGCAGCGCAAAGTTGGAATTCTGGCTCTTTTTTGGCTTCATCCACATAGGCGTGGCCATTGACCGTGAGAACTCCGGAGGTGTTTTCCATAACCACCTGCCCGCGCTCGTTGAAGCAGAACATGCGCGTGACGTCTCCGTACTGCTTGGAACGGTACCAGATTTTTGGCTCGTAGATCTTATGGGAAAAATCATCCCATACCATGCTGGGAAGCTCGACGCGAACACCGATATCCACCTGGTTGTTTTTCAGCGGAATACCGTTTTGAGAACACCATTTGGCAAAAAGCGGCTGCCCACACGGCCGACGGCAAAATGATATGCTCCGCCGTGACGCTGTCCTGTACGCCTTTGCCTTCATAATGCAATAGTATGAGCGGCTTTGTCCACATCGGTCACGTCGGTATCCGTCAGAATGGTTACATGTTCTTTCGGAAAAGCCGCCATTTTTTCGCATGGTCTCGAAATTGGCGTCCGTTCCCCAGATGCTTGAGCTGGGCCTGCGCCATATGCAGGTCATACTCCAGGCATTTTTCTTCAGCTCGTTGTTGGGCATGAAGCGCTCTGCAGGCGCGCCGAAGTGCTGCAAAATAGCGTCTGCCTGCTCGATGTAATCCAAACCTGTTCGGGAGGCAGAAAATCCGGCAGCCAGCCGCCGTACTCGGTGGAGATGACATATTTTCCGTCGGAAAGCACCTGCTCCGGCAAGGCCTCCATAATGGCGCAGGAGGGGCATTTGATACAGGTAGGGGCTTTTTCCGGTGACGATGGGGCATGCCCGCTTTTCGATGTCGTGTCCTTTCTCGAACAGAACGACCTTGCCCCAGGCGCTTTTGTGGCAAAAGCTCGTAAGCGCTCATCAGTCCGCCGATGCCGCCTCCGATGATCGCAACGTCATAATGCTGCATGATTATCTGACTCCTTTGCTTTTTGCTTTTGCTTTTATCTTCATCTTGGCCTTATATTCGGCCATTGCGCGCTCATATACGTTGAGCACCGCACGGATGAACTCTTTTTCGCCGTAGCGCTGCGTAAACGCTGTTACCTTTTGGCGGCGCAGTGCGCGCTGCTCAGGCGTAAGAGCGGCTTCCTCGCGCGCAGCAGCAGCCATTTCCTCCGCCGTGTTAAAGACGTTGCCGTTTTCGCCGGGGTGATCTGGTTTTTGTTGTAGATGATGTCCAGCCGCTGGATCACGTACAGTCCACTGGCCATAGACCTCCAGCATGGAAATGGAATTCATTTCGACAATGAAGCGGTAGTGAAAGGTCGCATGCATGGTAATAGGGCGGCAGGAAACTGGTGCTCAATGCGGCCAAGCAAACGAACCTGAGCACCTACGCCCAGACGGACGATCTGCCGTTCCAGATTTTCCTTTTCCGGGCCGTTCCCCAGATGAACAGCTTGTGCCGTCCCCGCGGAAATGCGCGGCAAAAAAACTCCACCAGCACGTCGATGCTTTTTTCCTTGCCCAGACGGCCCACAAAACACATGGCCGTATCCCCGTCACGGATGCCCAGTTTTGTCCGGATGGCGGCAACGTCGTCGCGCGAGACGTTTTCGGGCATAAAGTCGGAAAGATCCACTGTATTTGGGATAATATTGATGTGCCGCTCTACGCCGCACCGGCGCAGGAACTCCACTACCTTCAGAGACGGGCCGATGATCTCAGTGGCCTTGTTGGCCACTTTGCGGAAATAAACATGAGCGGCCGGCTTGACCATGTTCTGAACCGTTCCGGCGCGACATAGAACATGTAATCGTCATACATCGTGTGCAGTGTGTAGACGATGGGCTTTTTTCAGCTTGCGCGCGGCAAACGCGCAAAGATACCCATGCTGAACTCGGTGTGGATATGAATGATGTCCGGGTCAAAATCCTGAATGATGCGCAGGCGCTGGATGTTGACAGGGTTGGACAGTCCATACCCGTAAATGCGTTTGAGGGGGATGGCGGGGCAGTACAAAACACCATCCTTAACATAATGGCATACGGCCTTGGGGCTGGTGGTGACGATGAGCACCTCATGCCCTGCGTGCTCCAGGCCTCTCTTCAACGTCTTGATATGCGTCACGACGCCGCTGATGAAGGGGAAGTAGGTCTCTGTAAAAATAGCTACCTTCATAAATGATTACTCCTTTTGGGTGTGCTGTTCCCATACAATTATCAGTATAACAAAAATCGTTCGAAAGAAAGCGTATGGCTGTACAAAAACAAAATTGATATCTCTTTCCAATCATATATAATAGAATTATCAATGGAGCCTATAGGATAAAGGAGGACGTTCCTATGCCGCAGTTCAGTGTTTCTTGACAAGGTCGTGGAAAAGCTGCGCCTGAAGTGGTCTACACTCCCACGGAGCTGAAAAATATCCCTATCTATACGGCGGATGTGAACCGCCCCGGGCCTGCTGCTGACAGGCTATGACGAATACTTGATCCCACCCGCATCCAGATATTCGGCAACGCCGAAGTGGGTTATCTTACCACGCTGCCGGAAAGCGAACGCCGCAGCCATATCCACACGCTGTTCGCGGCAAAGCCGCCTGCGCTTATCGTAACGCGCAACCTTTCCGTGTTCGACGAGGTGCTGGAGTTCGCTTCCCAGTATGAAGTACCCGTGCTGCGTGATCCACAGAAAATACATCCAGTCTGATGAGCGCGCTGATTTCGAACCTGAGCGTCGAGGTGGCGCCGCGCATCACGCGGCACGGCGTATTTGTAGAGAGATTTACGGCGAGGGCATTCTCATCCTGGGCGAGAGCGGCGTCGGCAAGAGCGAAACAGCCGTGGAGCTCGTGAAGCGCGGGCACCGGCTGATTGCGGACGACGCGGTGGAGCTGCGCCGTGTGTGTCTGACCGCACGATCCTGGGGTACAGCGCCGGAAAACATCCGCCATTTTATCGAGCTGCGCGGCGTGGGCATCATCAATGTGGCGCGCGTTTTCGGCAGCGGCGCGGTAAAGATGAGCGAAAAAAGTGGATCTTGTGGTGGAGCTGGAGCCGTGGGACAAGACCAAGAATTACAGCCGCACAGGCCTTGAGACAGATACGACGGATATTATGGGCATCCAACTGCCCTGCACGGTGATACCCGTAATGCCCGGCCGCAATCTGGCCGTGATCCCGGGAGGCGGCGGCCATCAACAACCGCCAGAAAAAAAAATGGGCTACAATGCGGCGCGCGAGCTGCTTGCCCGCCTGGGGCTGGACGAGGATGATCCGTCCCTGCGCTGAGCTGCTTACATGAATTTAACGAGAAAGAGAAGCAAATTCCTTCATGAATATCATTGCAGACCTTCATATGCATACAATGGTATCGAACCATGCGTTCAATACCGTCACGGAGATGGCGCGGCGCGCCTGTGAGCTTGGGATGTTTGCCGCGGCGCTGGCCACCGACCACGGCCCGTCTATGCCGGACGCGCCGCACCCTTGGTATTTTTTTAATCTGACAACGCTTCCCAGCCGCATCGAGGGCATCTGGTTGCTCAAAGGAGTGGAAGCGAATGTGCGGCGCAGACGGCAGTCTTGACATCGAGCCGCAGGAATTTGAGCGGATGCAGCTCGACTGGGTGATCGCGTCTATCCATAGCGATACATTACGCCCTTCGCTTTCTGAGGACGAAGCCACGCAGCTGTGGCTGAACGTTGCGCAAAGCCCTTATGTGGATTGCATCGGCCATTCGGAAAGCCGCAGGCACCGCTATGATTACGACGCCGTGACAAAGGCTTTTGCCCGCTGCCGCAAGGTGGTCGAGATCAACGCGAATTCCGCTGTTGTCCGTCCGGGCAACGAGGAAAACATGCGTGAGCTTGCGCTTGCCTGCAAACGCAACGGCACAAAGATCGCCGTGAATTCCGGACGCGCATTCCATTTATCATTTGGGCCAGTTCGATACGGTGCTGCCCATGCTGCGCGAGATCCATTTTCCGGAGGAGCTTGTGGTGAACGCAAGCCGGGAAAACCTGATCACTGTGCTGAAAGAACATCAAAAGCCGGTTGCAGACCTGCTGGAAGGAAGTAAAGAAGAATGAAAAACATATACCATCGGTGTCGACCTGGGCGGCACAAATATCAAGGCTGGCCTTGTAGATGAAGTACATCATATCGTGGACGCGTTTCCTGCAAGACAAATCTGCCGCGGCCTGAACATGAGGTGGAAGCGGAGATCGCCGCGTTGTGCAGCCAGATCCGCACAGCGGGCAGGACTGGACATGGCCACGCAGATCGAATCCGTGTGGGGCATCGGCACGCCGGGCAGTGTGAACCCGCATACAGGCGTCGTGGAGTTCAACGCCAACTTCGGCTACCGCAACTGGCCGCTGGTATCGGCAATGGAAAAGTTGCCGCCGTGCCGCGTGTACATTGAGAACGACGCAAACGCCGCAGCCTACGGCGAATACATCGCAGGTGCGGCGCAGGAGCAAGCACGCCATTGCCGTTACGCTGGGCACGGGCATCGGCGGCGGCATCATCATCGACGGAAAGATATTTTCCGGCTTCAACTCCGCGGGCGCGGAGATCGGGCATACGGTTATCGTCAAGGGCGGGCGCCCCTGTATGTGCGGGCGGCGCGGCTGTTGGGAAAAAATATGCTTCCGCCCGTGCGCTGGCTGAGGATACACTGACCGCGATGGAACAGCATAAGGATAACATCATGTGGAGCTATGTGCACGGCGACCCTGCGCGCGTGAATGCCAAGACGGCTTTTGACGCGATGCGTGCGGGCGATGCGCTGGGCAAATCAGGTGGTGCAGAACTTTGTGGAATACGTTGCCTGCGGCCTGACGAACCTGATCAATATCTTTCAGCCGGAGATCATCTGCATCGGCGGCGGCGTATCCAAGGAAGGCGATACGCTTCTTGCGCCCGTGCAGGCGGTAGTGGACCAGGAAGATTACGCCCGAGAGGGCATGCGGCGTACGAAAATCGTCACTGCAAAGCTGCGCAATGACGCGGGCATTATCGGTGCGGCCGGGCTTGCCACGCAGCATCAATGATTTTGGAGGAGATTCCCCATGGAGCACTTGAATGAGATCGCTGCGGCTTTCCGCCAGGCATCCATCCCATGCGCTGCCTGCGAACCGCTTTCGCGCCATACCAGCTTCCAGATCGGAGGCCCGGCGGCTTTGTTCTGTGAGCCGCAGAATAAGCGGCAGCTCGCGCGGGCCATTGCCGTCTGCCGCCAGGCGGGCGTGCGGTATTATTTGTTGGGCAAGGGCACGAACATCCTGTTCGCGGACGAGGGGTTCGACGGCGTGGTCATCCACATCGGCGAGGTGCTGGGGAACATCGAATGCAACGGGCTCTCTGTGACGGCGCAGGCGGGGGCCGCTCTCTCGGTGTGCATCGCGGCCGCAAACGAAGGGTTGTCCGGCCTGGAATTCGCCTACGGCATCCCAGGGTGTGGGCGGCGCCGTATATATGAACGCGGGCGCTTACGGCGGCGAAAAGGATGTGCTTGCCTGTGCAACGTTTCTGGATGAAACCGGCGCGGATGAGCGACACTTCAGGCCGGCGAGCTGCAGCTTGATACCGCACATCTGTTTTTGAGCGCGAGCCTTGGTGCATCCTGTCCGCGACGTTTACGCTGCGGGAAGACGACACAGGCCCCATCCGGGAGCGGATGGCGGATTACGCCCGCCGCCGCATGGAGAAACAGCCGCTGGATATGCCCAGTGCGGGCAGCACGTTCAAGCGCCCGGAGGGGCATATGCCGGAGCGCTCATTGACCAGTGCGGGTGCGCGGGGATACGCCATCGGCGGCGCGCAGGTGAGGCAAAAGCACTGCGGTTTTATTGTGAACACGGGCAACGCCACCTGCGCGGATGTACTGTGCCTTGCGGATACAGGTGCAAGATCGTGACAGACGAAACGGGCTTCCAGCTGGAAAAGGAAGTCAGAGTCGTAAAATAAAAAAACAGGATGGGGTAAAGGGACGTATGAACCTATTGATCGTGACCGGGAATTTCGGGCGCGGGCAAATCGCATGGCAATGCACGCGCTGGAGGACATCGGCTTTTTTCTGCATCGATAACATTCCGGCGAATCTTCTGGCGAAGCTGATGGAATTTGCCCAGCAGAGTGAAAATACGCTGGAGCGCGTGGCTGTTGTGTTGGACATCCGGGGCGGAAAATCCTCCGAAGATATTCTAATGCGCTTGGCCAGCTGAAAGCCGGGCGGGTGAACTATAAAATATTGCCTTTGACGCGCGCAACGATGTGCTGGAGCGGCGGCACAGAAAAACGCGCCGTCGCCATCCCATCAGCATCGCGTCTCAGGTATCCACGGATGAAGCCATTCTGCAGGAACGGGAGATTCTGGCGCCGTTGTATGAAATGGCGGATTATAAAATCGACACCTCTGCTGTTTTCCACGGCTCAGCCTCGGACCGCGTGGTCTCTCTGTTTGTGAACCGGTCCTCGGACGCGATGGCGCTCACGGTGACGTCCTTCGGCTTCAAATACGGCCAGCCCAAAGAGGCGGATATCGTATTTGACGTCCGCTGCCTGCCCAACCCGTTTTATATCCCTGAGCTGAAAAACAAAACCGGCCTGGACAAAGAGGTTGTGGAATATATCATGCAGTTTGAGGAGGCGCACGGCCTGCTGCAGCGCATGGAGGACCTTGTAATACGCACTGCCGCTCTATGTGAAAGAGGGCAAAGCCAGCTTACCATCGCTGGGTGCACGGGCGGCAAGCACCGTTCCATCGCCTTTGCGGAGATGCTGGCCGCGTTTGTCAAGAAGTTAGGGTACCATCCGGTCGTGGAACACCGGGATGTCCAGCGCACCCATACAAACCCGGCGCAGCCTGGCAAGGAGGACGCGTCGTGAGCTTTTCCCAGGACGTAAAAAGAGATCATTGCGCGCGAAGCGGGCGGCAGCTGCTGCGCCGTTGCAGCTGCCTATGGCTTTGCGTGCTTCGGCAAATATTTTGACACCCGTGGCGTTGTTCTGCACACGGAACAGATCGCCGTAGCGCAGTACGCGAAAAAATGTTTGCCCGCGCGGGCGTGGCGGGAAAGATTTATGCGTTAAGGGAGCGAGGAAAGCCGCGTTTATGAATTCGCGGTGAAAGAGCCGGGCGAGGTGCGGCGGATGCTGGCCCTGTTCGGACATACAGGTGAAGAGCCGAGCCTGCGCATCAACAGCAGAAACTTTACCTGTGAACACTGCGTGAGTGCGTTTGTTGCCGCGGCCTTTTGTGCTGCGGCACCATTACAAACCCGCAGAGGGAATATAACCTGAATTTTTATCGGTGCGCTACAACCTGATCCTGATTTCGAAGCACTGCTGATGGGCCATGGCTTAAGCCCATCGTCGGCTGTGAAGTCTATGTGGCTACCCGCACCCGTTTTGACAAGGTGAACAAGATCGACGGCAACAACCATCTGATCCTGCTGTCCAAGAATGAGACCGGCTACAAAAACCTGATCAAGATGGTCTCGGCAGCGTTCGTGGAGGGCTTTTATTCCAAGCCCCGCGTGGACAAGCAGCTGTTGGAACAGTATCACGAGGGCCTTATCTGCCTGTCGGCCTGTCTGGCCGGTGAGGTGCCGCAGGCCATTCTGGCCGGGGACTACGAGCGGGCCAAGGCCACGGCCTTGTGGTATCGGGATTTGTTCGGAGAAGGCAATTATTACATCGAATTGCAGGACCATGGGCTGGAAGAGGACAACATCGTTCTGCCGCAGCTCATCAAGCTGGCGCGGGAAACCGGCATCCCCATGGCGGCCACCAATGACTCCCACTATCTGCGCAAGGAAGATGCCAAGATGCAGGCCATCCTGCTGTGCATCCAGACCGGCAAGACCATTCAGGATGCCGACCGCATGGAGTTCCAGACCGACGAATTTTACGTCAAGACTACAGATGAAATGTATGACCTGTTCTCCATGGTGCCGGAAGCCTGCGAAAACACGGCGAAAATTGCAGAACAGTGCAATTTTGAGTTTGATTTTGGCCACACCAAGATTCCTTATTATAAGGCCCCGGGTGGAATGGACAATCAGGCTTTTTTTGAAAAGCTCTGCTGGGAGGGTCTTGAACGCCGCTACGGGCCCAATGTCCCGCAGGCCAACAAGGACCGCCTGAGCTATGAGATCGGCGTGGTCAAAACCATGGGCTACACCAACTACTACCTCATCGTGTGGGATTACGTGAACTACGCCAAGAGTCAGGGTATCCCGGTGGGCCCGGGCCGTGGTTCCGGTGCAGGCAGCATTGCGGCCTACAGCGTAGGCATCACGGATATCGACCCCATCCGGTACAATTTGATCTTCGAGCGCTTCCTGAACCCGGAGCGCGTCAGTATGCCCGATTTTGATGTGGACTTCTGCTACGAGCGCCGTCAGGAAGTGATCGATTACGTCAATCGGAAATATGGGGCCGATCATGTTGCGCAGATCATCACCTTCGGCACCATGGCCGCCCGCGCCGCCATCCGGGATGTGGGCCGTGTGATGGGTATCCCGTATCAGCAGGTGGACGTGGTGGCAAAACTGGTGCCCATGGAGCTCAAGATGACCCTGAAACGGGCACTGGAAGTTTCCACCGAGCTGAAAAAGCTCTATGACACCGACCCGCAGGTCACCGAGCTCATCGCCACCGCCCGGAAGCTGGAGGGCATGCCCCGGCATGCCTCTACCCATGCGGCCGGCGTGGTCATCACGCCGGAACCTACCGACTACTATCTGCCGCTGGCCACCAACGACGGCCTGCCGGTGACCCAGTTCAACATGACCGAGATCGAGGAGTTGGGCCTGCTGAAGATGGACTTTCTGGGCCTGCGCACCCTGACCGTCATTCATGACGCGGAAACTGCAGTGCAGAAGCACCAACCGGACTTCTCCATCCAGAAGCTGGATCACCACAACCCGGACACCTACAGAATGCTGGGACAGGGCGACACTGAGGGTGTGTTCCAGCTGGAATCTTCCGGCATGAAGCAGGTGCTTGTAGGCCTACAGCCGCAGAACCTGGAAGATGTCATCGCTCTGATCAGCCTGTACCGTCCCGGCCCCATGGACTCCATCCCAACCTATCTGCGCAACCGCCACGAGCCGGACAAGATCAGCTACAAGACCCCGCAGCTCGCCCATATCCTGGATGTGACCAACGGCTGCATCGTCTATCAGGAACAGGTCATGCAGATCTTCCGGGAGCTGGCGGGCTTCTCCTTCGGGCAGGCCGACAACGTCCGCCGTGCCATGAGCAAAAAAGAAGCACGCTGTGATGGAGGCTGAGCGGGAGCACTTCGTGCACGGCTGCACCGAGCCGGGCCACGAGTGCCCCGGCTGTGTGTCCAACGGCATTTCGGAAAAGGTCGCCAATGAAATTTATGATGAGATGTCGAGCTTTGCGTCCTACGCCTTCAATAAGAGCCATGCGGCCTGCTATGCCTATGTGGCATTCCAGACCGCGTATCTCAAGTGCCATTATCCCAGCGAGTTTATGGCGGCTTTGCTGACCAGTGTGCTGGATAACACGGACAAGGTCATCGAATATTCTGGCGAGTGCGCCCGCCTTGGCATCAAGGTGCTGCCGCCGGATGTGAATGTTTCCAACGGCGGCTTCACGGCGGATGGAAGCGGTCAGATCCGCTTTGGCCTGAATGCGGTCAAAAATGTGGGCCGCAACCTGATCGAGAATGTGGTGAAGGGGCGGCAGAAGAAGCCTTACACCAGCCTGTACGATTTCTGCAAGCGGATGCACGGCAACGAATTGAACCGCCGGGCGGTGGAGTGCCTGATCAAGGCCGGTGCCTTTGACCGGTTGGGCAACAACCGTCACAGCCATGTGGAAGCCGTGGAGGGCATCCTGAAGAGCATCGAGACCGACACCCGCCGCAATCTGGACGGCCAGCTGGACCTGTTTTCGGTGATGAGCGGGGGAGAGCAGGATGCCGCACAGGAGGACCGCTATGAGATCCGCCAGCTGCCGGAGTACAGTCACACAGAGCTGCTTCAGCAGGAAAAAGAAGTCAGCGGCCTGTACCTGTCCGGCCACCCGCTGGATGCCTACCGGGAAAAATCGGCCCGCATCGGTTCCCACACCATCAAGGACCTCACCGGCGAGGACGCCCATGTGACGGACGGCGAGCGGGTGCGTGTGGTCTGTGCGGTGGTCAAGAACCGCATGATGACCACAAAGTCCAACAGCATGATGGCTTTTACCAGCGTAGAAGACCTGACCGGCACCATGGAAGTGATCGTATTCCCCAAAGGTGCTGGACACCTTCCGCGATGCTATCCGCGAAAATGCGGTCGTGGTCATCGACGGACGCCTGTCGGTGCGGGAGGACGAAGCTTCCAAGCTGTTGGCGGACAGCATCGTGCCCATTGACAGCTACGACCCTACCCGCCCGCAGAACGGCCGCCCGGACCCGGTCAAGGCGGCGGCAAAGCGGCTGTATATCCGTCTGCCGTCCCGCAGCTGCCCGCAGTATGCCAAGGTGATCAATCTGCTGGGCATCTTTGACGGCAATATGCCGGTGATCCTGTATCGGGAAGACACAAAACAAAAGCTGGCGGCCCCCGGCATCTGTACACTTCCGGGCATCCGCTCTTCTTTGAAGAACTGGAAAGACTGGTGGGCGCAGAGAACATTGCAACAAAATGACATTTCCGTGCACGAATCTCGATAGGTCGGAAGGGCTCAAAATGGGTCCAAAATATTTTCAAATGGCTGAGAATGTGTTATAATGTTGAAAGGCAAGTCTTAACAATTCTTTACGATGCAAACACTGAGCGGCGTAATGAAGAAGGGCGCTGGCTCATGGGTAAATGAAGAAACAAATTGGAGGGAAACTCTCGTATGGAAAAGCAGATCAAAACGATTGGCGTATTGACGAGCGGTGGTGATGCTCCTGGCATGAATGCTGCCGTGCGCGCCGTAGTCCGTACCGGCCTGCATAAGAGGTTACCGCATGATCGGCATTCAGCGTGGCTACAATGGCCTGCTGAACGGCGAATGCTTTGAAATGAACCTGCGCAGTGTGTCGAACATCATTTCGGCCGGCGGTACCATTCTGTACACCGCCCGCTGCCTGGAGTTCAAGACCAAGGAAGGCCAGGACCGCGGTGCTGCCAAGTGTCGTGAGCTGGGCATTGACGCACTGGTCGTCATTGGCGGCGATGGTTCTTACCGCGGCGCACGTGAGCTGGCACACCGCGGCATCCCGATGATCGGTCTGCCTGGCACCATCGACAACGACATTGCCTGCACCGAGTACACTATCGGCTATGATACAGCCATGAACACCGCTCTGGAAATGATCGACAAGCTGCGCGACACCACCCAGAGCCACGACCGCTGCAGTGTGGTCGAGGTCATGGGCCGCAACGCCGGTTACATTGCCCTGAACGTTGCCATCGCCTCCGGCGCTATGGCTGTTCTACTGCCGGAGAAGGAATTTGACATGCAGCGTGATATTCTGGATAAGATCGCTGAGACTCAGAAGACCGGCAAGCGTCACTTCATTATTATTGTTGCCGAGGGTGTCGGCCATGCACAGGAGATCGCAAACGAGATTCAGGCACGCACCGGCATCGACTCCCGCGCCACCATTCTGGGCCATGTCCAGCGCGGTGGTTCTCCCACTCTGCGTGACCGTGTGAACGCATCCGCCATGGGGATGTCGATGACTTCGCCCTCCACACTGCCGACGGTGATCCAGTCGCCCACCGAGAAGGGTTTGTCCAGCAGGATGACGATGCCGGAAAACAGGTTGCTGGCGCTCTCCTGCGCAGCCAGCGAGATGGTCAGGCCGATGAGGCCGGCACCGGCAACGATGCTGCCGATGGGGAAGCCCACCTCCTGTGCACCGGCGGCCACGCCCAGTGCAATGACCAGCACCTTATAGGTGGTGTCCAGCAGGGAGAGCAGGGTCTTGTTGGAGCGGATCTCCGGGCTGCAGGATGCCAGCACCAGATCGGCCAGCTCAGAAGCTGCATATAGGCCCTCGCACACCAACAGGGTCATGACCAGCTGGAATGCCATCAGGAACAGCTTGCGCACACCGGGAATGGCCCACGGCAGGCTGGAAACGGCCAGATAGATGCCCACCACCGTGCACATGCGCTGCACCGGAACCGCAAAGCTGCGCAGCAGGATGGGCGTGCCGGTGAAATGCCAGCTGCGTGCCTCCAGGGCGGGAAGCCCTTGCGGGTCAGCCAGCGGCGCACGAGCCATGCCGCAAGCAGAATGAGCAGAGCGCATACGGCCCGGGCAGCAAAGGCGGGCCAGCCCTCCAGCAGCATCGAGCCGAGCTCAAAGGAAAGATCACGGATCGAGAAAATCATACAAAACCTCCGGTATTTTTACACAATGAAACTATGATAACATATTTGCGCGATGCGGGCAAGCGCGTCGAGCGTGCAGGGGACACTGCCTAAAAGAATGGCTTTGATAAAAGATGCACAAATCGTGTGCTGCCCTCTTGACAAGACCGGTCCGTCACGCTATACTTTATGCCAGAAAGTTCGTTTCAGGGCGGGGTGTGATTCCCCACTGGCGGTAAAGTCCGCGACCACCTGCAAGGGTGCTGACCCGGTGCAACTCCGGGACCAACGGTATAGTCCGGATGCAAGAAACGGCAGACAACGTTTGTGTCTACGCGCCCTGTTGCAGTTTTTTGTTGCAGCAGGGCGCTTTTCTATTTGTCCTTCCCGTTCCGAGTTCCATGCGAAAAGGGCTTTCCAATCACTTTTTGAACGGGGCGAACCCCGGGGAGGACAAAACCTATGCGAAAGAATACGACCCACAACCTGACCGTTGCCGCCATGCTCAGCGCGGTGGCATTCATCCTCATGTTCATTGAGTTTCCCATCCCGATGCTGATTCCGGTTTTCATCAAGATGGACTTCTCGGACCTGCCCGCTCTGCTGGGCGCCTTTGCCCTCGGCCCGGTGTACGGCGTAGTGATCAGCTTCATGAAGAACCTGCTCCACATCGTCATCAAGGGCACCTCCACCGCCTGCGTGGGCGAGCTGTGCAACTTCATGCTGGGCGCGGTGTTCTCGGCGGTGGCGGGCTTCATCTACAAACACCGCAAGAGCCGCAAAACGGCCATCCTTGGTGCCATTGCCGGTGCCGCAGCCATGGCGGTGTTCAGTGTGCCGTCCAACTACTTCATCACTTACCCGGCCTATGTGGAGTTCTACCACATGCCGCTGGAAGCCATTCTTGGCATGTACCAGGCCATTCTGCCTTCGGCCAACAGCCTGATCAAGTGCCTGGTCATCTTCAACATGCCCTTCACGCTGGTCAAGGGCCTGCTGGATGCCGTGCTCTGCCTGCTGATCTACAAGCCGCTGTCTCCCATCCTGCACGGCCGCAAGTAATTTTTGCTTTTCTCTTTTCTTTCTTTCTTTCTTCTTTTCTTCTTTTCTTCTCAATCAAACAGCAACTCCCCGGCTGGGGCTGCCCAATTGCAGCGGTCCCGGCCGGGGAGCTGTTTTATAATGGAAAAAAGAATCTATCAGGCCAGCGCGCCCCTTGTCCAGCCATTTGCCGCGGGCCAGCCGGAGCAGGAACAGGGCACCGCGGGTGCACAGCTCGGCGCACATGGCAAACCACACGCCCACAAGCCCGAAGCGGGGAGCCAGCAGCACGGCCAGCGTGAGCCGGATGCCCACATGCTCACAAGGTTCAGCACAAAGCAGCCGGTGCTGTCTCCGGCACCCTGCATGGCACCGCTAGCAACGATGCTGGCACCGAACATCGGTTCGGCCAGTGCTTCAATGCGCAGCACCCGTGCGCCCAGCGCAATGACGGCAGCGTCGGCGGTGAAGATGCCCATCAAGGCCGGAGCAAACACATACAGGCCCACGCCGGTCAGCGCCATAATGCCCATGCCCATGCCGGTACACAGCCAGGCAATGCGTTTGGCCATATCCCGGCGGTGGGCACCCACGGCCTGCCCTACCATTGCAAGGGAAGCATCCTGGATGCCGTAGCCCGCCATGTAGCACAGGCCCTCGGCGCTTACAGCCAGACTGTTGGCAGCAATGGCGGTGGTGCCAAGGCCGGATACGATGCGGATGAGCAGCACCTGCGCCGAGGAAAGAACTGCACGCTCTGCGGCCAGCGGTGCGCCTACCTTCCACAGGTTCTGCAGGCAGGCCTTTGTGATGCGCCAGGAGCCGGGGCGGCGGATGCACAGCACACCGTCCCGAACAGCAACAGTGCCAGAGCCAGCAGGCCGCCCACCACATTGGACAGCGCAGTGCCCAGTGCCGCACCCGGCACGCCCCAGCCGAAGCCGAACACGGTGATGCTGTGCCCGGCCAGCAGGATGGTGCGGGTGGGGTTGATGAGGACATAGTTGAAGATGGCATCCAGAATGCAGGTGAGCACACTGATCAGACCGGGGGTCAGCGCGTCACCGGTGGAACGCAGCATGGAAGAGTAGGTGCCCATGGCCATGGCAAAGGGCAGGAAGCCGACCAGATGGCAAAGTAGGCCGAAGCATCCGCCTGCAGGGAAGGGTCGGCACCCAGCCATCCGGGCAGAAAGCGGCTGATGCCAATGCCGAAAGCGGCTGCCGCCAGACCGACGAACAGATTGAATAGCATGGACTGCCGCAGCACGCCCGGGCATCGTCCTGCCGGTCGGCACCCAGATACTGTGCCACCTGAATGGAAAAAGACATATACAGCCCGGCCAGCATGCCGTGCAGCAGCCAGGTGCTGGAGCTGACGATGCCGATGGATGCGGTGGCCGAAGCTCCGATATGGCCCACCATGGCGGCGTCGATGTACTCCATAGCCGTGACCACGATCTGCTGCAGAATGGACGGGATGCTCAAGGTCAGCACGATCTGGGCCGTCTGCTGCAGCAGCGGTACCTGCTCGCCCTGCCGCATTTTGGCCGAGAGTTGTTCAAGGGTAATGGACATGGATTCCTCCTTACGGGTCAGAAAAACGGATAACGAGTCCGGACACCTATTATAAAGGCGGATGGTACAAAAGTCAATCTGCTGCCTTTTGTGCCCGGTGATTGATTTTTTGCCTTTGGCGTGATACACTCAACTGCATAAAGCATGAATTGCAAAAGAAATGAGGAGAATAGAATAATGATCGAATCTCTGGTGTCTGCCGTCGGGCAGCGCGGTGTGGATGCCGCAGCGTTTCTGCTGGCATTTGCGCTCACTGCGCTTACCGATTCGCTGTTCCACAACAAGCTTCCCACGACCATGGCCGTGAATTTGCCGTCAATGGCGGCCTGTCCAAGGGCAAGGCCCGCGGTTCCGGCCTGATCTTCGTGCTGTGCATCGCGCTGGTGTCGCTGGCATTCCTGCCGTTCCGGGTGGAATATGTCATCTACACCGTGCTGCTCATCGCTTCCATGCTCTCCGGCTACTTTGACGATGCCGCCGAAAAGGCCTGGAACGAATACAAAAAGGCATCATCGACTTTGTCATCGCCGTGGTGGCAGGCGTGACCTACCTCAACTTCAACGGCTGCGGCGTGCAGTTCCTGCAGTGGAGTTTCACCCTGCCGTATGCCGTGTATCTGCTGCTCATCGTCATCCTGATCTGGGCCAGCATCAACGTGGTCAACTGCACCGACGGTGTGGACGGCCTGTCCGCCAGCCTGGCCGTGGTGACCATCGGCACCTACCTGCTGGCCTATGAGCTGGCCGAGTACGGCACCGCAGGCGTTGTGTTCATGGGTGCGCTGCTGGCCTACCTGTGGTCCAACGCAAAGCCGTCCAGCCTGCTGATGGGCGATGCCGGCAGCCGCGCAATGGGCTTCTTTATCGCAATGCTGTCCCTTAAGTGCGGCCATCCGTTCGCCTTCCTGTTGGCAGCCATCGTGTTCATCGTGGACGGCAGCCTGGGCATCCTGAAGATCAGCCTGAAGCGCTTCCTGCACATTTCGATCCTCAAGAACACCCGCACCCCGCTGCACGACCATGTGCGCAAGAACAAGGGGTGGAGCGACGAACAGGTGGTGGCCCGCTGGCTGATCCTGCAGTGCGTGGCGTCGGCCCTGCTGCTGCTCGTGGTGCACGGCTGATAAACCATCATAAAAACAAAACGCAGCGCCTGACGGAAATTTTAAACCGTCAGGCGCTGTTTTTGCTCCGAAAATTGTTGTTACAGCCCGGCCTTTTGGCGGCGGCCTGCACCACATGGCCCACCAGCACCGAGGTGGTCACGGTGCCTACGCCGCCGGGCACGGGGGTAATGGCATCCACGATGGGTTCAGCCTCGGCAAATTTCACGTCACCGCACAGCTTGCCCTCTTCGTTCACATGGATGCCCACATCCACCACGGTCTGGCCCTCCCGCAGGCAGTCGGCACCCACGGCACCCATTTTGCCCATGGCCACCACGACCACATCCGCCTCTTGGCAGATCTGGGGCAGGTCCTGGGTGCGGGAGTTGCAGATGGTCACGGTGGCATTTTCCCGGTCCAGCATCATGGCGGCGGGCTTGCCCACTACCAGGCTGCGGCCTACCACCACGGCGCGTTTGCCGGAGAGGGGAACATTGTAGTGCTTCAAAATCTCCAGGCAGGCCTGTGCGGTGCAGGGAGCGTAACCCAAATCGGTGTTGGTGAACACACCGGCCAGAGAACCATCGGTGATGCCGTCGATGTCTTTTTCCGGAGCCAGCGCGGCACGCACAGTGCGGTCATTGAACTGCTTGGGCAGCGGACGGAACAGCAGACAGCCGTGGATGGCATCGTCGGCGTTGATCTCGGCGATGACCTTCAGCAGGTCGTCCTGTGCTGCGTCGGCGGGGAGCAGATACTGTTTCACTTCCACGCCCACCTTGCCGCAGCGGGCGATCACGCCGCGCTCGTAGGAGAGGTCGTCCTCGCGCTCACCCACACGCACCACGGCCAGCGTGGGAGTGATGCCTTTTGCCTTGAGCTGCTCACACAGAGCAGCGTTGCGTTCGTTCATGGCGGCCACTACGGGCGCGCCCTTCAGGATGCTTGCCATTTTGTATTCCTCTCATTTCAGTTGACGTAGTTGCGACGGGCCGGGAGCTTTCTTTCGGACATTCCATCGCCCGCCCTATTGCCCTACAACAGCAGGTCCCACCCCAGCGGACGGTCCTCAGAAAACTCCCGGCTCATCCAGCAGTTTGTCTGTTTTTCGGGACATACTCAACGGGCGTCGGTCTGCGCATCCAGTGCGGCGGTCTTTTGTCCATCAGCTTTGTGTTGATGAACACATTCAGGCTGGCGGCCTGCAAGGCAGCCTTGCACAGGGCGGCTGCGCAGCCTGCGTCCGAGACGGCCATCACGCTGCCCTTGGCGGCATATTCTTCCACCAGAGCAATGCCTTCGGCGCACTTTTCCATGATCTCAGCGGCACGGCACAGGCGGCATCCAGTGCGGTTTCCAGCACGGCGGCTTTGTGTGCAGCCTGCTCCGGAGTGTCCTTGGGCAGGCCGTAGGCCGCAGCCAGCGGCGCAAAGGCTTCGGCATCGGCCTGCACCAGCGCCTCCAGCTCTTTGCGCAGGGCATCGGCCTTTGTGTTCAGGGCCTGAATGTCCTGCTTCCACGGCGGCATACTTCTTTTGCCCACCGTCAGGCAGCCCACCATGTTGCCCAGGGCCACACCGGCCGCACCCACAAGTGCCGCGGCACCGCCGCCGCCCGGGGCCGGGGCTTTGCTGGCCAGCTCTGCCAGAAACCGGCTGCAGCTCAGTTCATCATTTCCATTTGTAAATACCCCTCTCTGTTACAAAGGCGTCCAGCCGCTGGTCGTGTTCGTCCACGGCAGCATGTTCAACCCGCTGAACTTCAAATGCAATGCCGATCTTTGCCGCGTTTTTGCAGCGGGGCAGATACCGGTCGTAGTAGCCCTTGCCCATGCCGACCCGGAAGCAGTCTGCATCAAAAGCCGTGCAGGGTACAAGGACCAGATCCAGCGTTCCGGCAGCAGAATTCCGACCGGCTCCAGGATGGGGGCGCGGATGCCGTACAGCCCTGTCTCCCAGCCGTCCGGGCCGGGCACGGCGGCGGTGAGGGAGCAGTTTTCTCCGCACACCGGGTAGGCCAGCACCCTTGCCCCGGCGGCTTCGGCGGCAAACCCGGCAGAAAGGTCGGCTTCGAACCAAACGCCGCATACAGCAGGATGGTCTGCGCATTCTGTACGGCATCCAGCTGCCAGAGGAATGGCACAAAACGCGGCATTTGCAGCGGCTTGCGTTCTTCCGGCGAGAGCCCCGGCGTGCGGCACGGCCCGCTTTGCGCTGGGCCTGCTTTTCCTTCACGACCGTCACCAAAACACCTCGCTTCATCTGAAGGTTGACTGACTTGAAAAATATACAAAATCGACAATGCATTTTTATACAAATATAATAAACACTTCAGTCCAAAAAAGCAAGCCTTTTGGCGAAAAGGAAGTTGAAGGTTTTGCAGCTTTCTGCTATGATAATATAAAGCAATTCGGTTCGTGTGCGGAGCAGGGTGGCTTGAAGAGATCCAGTCGGGGTCTGTAAATTGAGAGGGGTAGAATATATGTACAATGAAATGATGGACACCATCGGTCTGGTCAATACCGTTGATCCGGAGTTGGCTGCAGCCATGGATCGCGAGCTGAACCGTCAGCGCCAGAACATTGAACTGATTGCCAGCGAGAACATCGTCTCGCCCGCGGTAATGGCCGCCAATGGGCAGCGTGCTCACCAACAAGTACGCCGAGGGCCTGCCCGGCAAGCGTTACTATGGCGGCTGCGTCTATGTGGACGAGGTGGAAAACATTGCCATCGAGCGTGCCTGCAAGCTGTTCGGCGCCAAAATATGCCAATGTTCAGCCCCACTCCGGTGCACAGGCCAATCTGGCAGTTTATTTCGCTCTGCTGGATCTGGGCGATACTGTCATGGGGATGGATCTGTCGCAGGGCGGCCACCTGACCCACGGCTCGCCGGTGAACATGTCCGGCAAAAACTACCACTTCGTTTCCTACGGTGTCAATGCAGACGGCGTCATCGACTATGCTGAGCTGGAAAAGCAGGTTAAGAAGGTGCGCCCCAAGCTGATCGTGGCCGGTGCATCCGCTTACCCCCGTGCCATCGACTTTGAGAAGATCGCTGAGATCGCCCACGGTTACGGTGCATTCCTGATGGTGGATATGGCCCATATTGCCGGTCTGGTGGCAGGCGGCTAGCACCAGAGCCCTGTGCCGTATGCTGACGTTGTTACCACCACCACCCACAAGACCCTGCGCGGCCCCCGCGGCGGCCTGATCCTGACCAACAACCCGATCCTTGCAAAGCGCATCAACTCCGCTGTGTTCCCCGGCACGCAGGGCGGCCCGCTGGAGCATATCATCGCTGCAAAGGCTGTATGCTTTGGTGAAGCACTGAAGCCGGAATTCAAGGAATATGCCCGCAAGATCGTGGAGAATGCACAGGCTCTGGCAGCAGAGCTGCAGGCACGCGGTGTCAAGCTGGTGTCCGGCGGTACGGATAACCACCTCATGCTGATCGACCTGCGTGACGAGGCGTGCACCGGCAAGGAGCTGGAAGCACGTCTGGACAGCGTGCACATCACCGCCAATAAGAACACTGTCCCCGGCGAGACCCGCAGCCCGTTC
>VOFB01004078.1_pt1 | contig 27656 bp, 46 predicted proteins | sample 5384141 | NCBI WGS metagenome assembly VOFB01 (sample SAMN12384721, study PRJNA508395) | human gut metagenome | isolation source: healthy gut A | host: Homo sapiens | reverse complement strand
TATTTGTGTAGTTGTGTATAAACCGATGACAATGATACAAGTTGTATTTACTTCTTGCTGGTATATTTTGCAAGTATAGGTCAATTCGGTGTTACACTTGCGTATAAATTTGCACCAAGCTAAAGAAATATCTATATACGACTACAGTGGTATAATATGTTCAGCAATTTTAGGAATAGCATTCTTTGGAGAACATCCTGATATGATGAGTATAATAGGATATTTAATAGTATTTGCCGCTGCATTTGATATGTTCTTATACAATAAAAAAATTAGATAAAATCGAAAATAAAGATAAATCATTAAAACAAATTCAAGAGAAATAAACTTCCCTACAATCTACATAAATATACTATAATTAAACCATACGGAATAATTAGCACTTTAAGAAAAGGGGAATTTAGTATGGAAAAAAGTAAAAATTAGCTATTATAGGGACAGGTCTTAGAGGGTGCATATACGTATGCACCTTTAATAGCAAAAAATACAAAGATAAGTGTGAAATAGTTGCTTTTGTCGAAAATAAAAAGGGAAGAAGAGATCTATTTTTAGAAAAATATCCAGTAGATAAAGATATGGTATTTGATAATTTAAATGACTTTATAGCTCATGATAAGTTAGCAGATGCTGTTATAATATCTCATTATGACCTTTTGCATTACGACACAGCACAAAGTATTATTAGTCAAAGGATACGATGTTTTGGTTGAGACACCTGTAGCAAATAGTTTTAGATGGGCTTGTTCATCTAAAAGAATACAACTTAAAAAAACAAAGACAGATTGTTTATGGTGGCCTACAACAATAGATACTCTAGTTTTTATACAAAATTAAAAGAAATAGTAGATGATAAAAAACTAGGCGATTTAATAAATATTTCATATAACGTTGATATAGGATATCAAAACTTTGTCCATAATTATGTTAGAGGTAACTGGAGAATAACAAGCGACACTGCAACAATAATGCTTACAAATAGCTGTCAAGATATAGACATGATGATAAATCTGAGTAAAGGTAAGTGCCAAAAGGTATCTTGTTTTTCTGATTTAAGAATATTTAATTGGGAAAAACTTCAACACAAAAATGAGTGAAAATTGTTTTAGATGTTCAGAAGAAGAGTCATGTCCATTCTCGGCTAAAAAAATATATCTACAAGAAGACAAATTTATAAATAATTCAGTACATATAAATCCTACAAAAGACAATCTAGAAGCTATATTAAAGCAAGGACCTTATGGTAAATGTGTATTTTATTGTGATAATGATGTCTGTGATAATTTAACTAGTATATTTAAATTTGACAATAAAGTAACTTCAAACTTCAATATAAATGCATTTACAAAAGAAAGTGATAAAAAAATAAGACTTTTCTTTAAAGAAGGCGAAGTAGAGGCATCATTTAAACAAAAAGAAATAAAAATAAAAAGTTTTTTAAATACTGATGAAAAAATAATAAAAATAGACCAAGAAAATACTGATGAAAAGCTATTTGTAGATTTTATAGATAGAGTAAAAAATAAAAATTATAAATCTTGTATCTCAGATGTGGGAAGTGTTATAGAAAGTCATGTGGCTACATTTGCCGCAGAATTTGCAAATGTAAGTGAAACAGTAGTCGATGTAAAATCATTTTTCGATGATGCAGTAGAAATGACAAGACAAATAGAGAAAATGATGTTTTAATAAATAAAATTTATAAATTTTAGAATAAAAAAATAGGAGGTATGAGTAAAATAGTATATAAATACTTTATTTTCTCCTACCTCTTTTTATATTATAATAAAAATTAAATAAAATTATATATTGTGATTATCAAGGTGTCATCAAAAACATCAAAATAATAAAACCTAATAAAAGTCTAAATGACAAAGTGCACCTCCTAATCTACTAGTATATAATATTGTTTAAATGAAAAAAATATAACAAATAATCAATAATTAATTCAAAAACTATGGTATAATCTTAAAATAATGATTTTCTTTAATACATAGAAAGTCTGATACGGACAGGAGGGATTAAGATGTCAGATGATAGAATAATAGATTTTAATGAATTAAAAAATAAAGTAAAAAAGAAACTGACATAGACAAATTTGAGAATTATATGTATAATCTTTATTTTTCAGTTGCTGATGGAAGTATGACTATGGCTCAATTTACTTCAAAAATATACGATTATATGAGAGAGAATAATATATCAAATGAAAAGTTTATGAATATGCAAAAGAAATTGCTTGAAAGATATGGGGTAGATGAAGCAGAGATAGAAAGACAGCTTAAAAGCATGGGGATAAATCCAAACGATATAAATAGCTTAGCTTCTATGAATATAAACGACATAAGAAATAACAACATACACTCTAACAATCAACCTAAAAAAAGAAGAACCAAAAGTAGAATTTGTACCAGTTGATAATATACAAGAGACTATAGTTAAAAATTCTGATTTTTACAACAAATTTGCAAAAAGACTTGAATACGATAGTTATATAACGAGCAAATTAAAAAACGATGTAAACGATCTTAAGATAATAATAAATAAAGAGAGTTACTCTTATGAGTGAAGGGGATATAAACTTAGTAGACTCACAATTAAATGAATTTTTATTAGATTACAAAAAATATGATAGGCAAGAAAATGAAAGTTACAATTTGTGAGAATTGTAAAGAATACGATTATTAAAATAAAAAGGCGAACTTAAATAAGTCCGTCTTTTTTTTAATTCTAAGGAAATTATATATTATCTGGTTTTGTGGATAATATATAATTTCCAACCTATTAACTAAAACAACGGAATCTCCGATTCGTTGGCGCTATGAGCGAAGCGAATTTTAAGCAACGGACAAAGTCGTTGGCGACATGAACGTAGTGAATTTTAAGCAACGGACGAAGTCGTTGGCGACATGAACGTAGTGAATTTTTTAAAAAAATAGATACAAATAAAATTTGTATCTATTTTGAAGTGTGTTTTAGTTATTTATAATGAAAATTTCTTAATTAGCTTAACTCCATTTTGAACCATACTATTTAAAAATACTACATTCAAAAGGTCTCCTGGATGAACAAATGGGATATCATATGTATCTACCAAATTCATAGGGACTACGATATTTTTATTAATATTTTTTCATTAAAATAAGCCTTTAATGTAACTACAAATTGATATATACATATATCTGTGCAGTCACCAACAACCACTACATTATCTATATCGTTTAATGTATTAATATCTATAGCAAAGAATCCATTTGTAGAATTTTTTTGTATAATTTCAAGATTTTTTATATCTAATAATTCATCAACTACCTTACACTCATCGCTATCAGCTAAACAGTGAGCAGGATAGCTTAATAATTCTACAGAATCTTCTTCATGAGTATCGGTAAAGGCTATAATTTTATTTAATTTGTCTTCTAATGGTTTTACAAATTCATAAATAGGATTTATAAGTTCTTTTATCCTATCAGAATATAGAGTACCTTCTTTGGCAAATCCATTGTTAATATCTACAATAAATAAAGCAGTTTTACTTAAGTCATAGTCAGCTAAATTTTCTATTGGTAAATTGTCTAAGTTTTGTTGTAAAACTTCAAATTCTTTAAGTATGTTTTCCATTTGTAACCTCCACGATAATTTAATAAAATTGTATAATTTTATATTAAATATGTCAATAGCTATAAATAATTTAGTATATTAATTGTCTAATATAACATTTATAAATAATTATAAAATTTAAAGATTTTCGTTTACTATAGTATTAATTATTTTTGGATAATTAGTGAAAACGCCGTCTACTTTTAATTTTATAAGTTTTTTCATTATAGTAATTGAATTAACTGTATACACTTGAACTGATATGCCTTTTTTGTGCGCTTCAGTTACTAATTCCTTATTTACAACATCATAAGATGGGTGTATATAGGCACAGTTACATTCTTTACATCTTTTTAATACCTTTTTTAAACTTTTATGTTTAAATGTGAAAGCTCCAACTAAGTAAGCTGTTTTAATTGTCGGGTCTAATCTAAAAATTCTTTTTAAACTTCTATAATTAAAAGAAGATATTAAAACTCTTTCTTCTATATTGTGCTTTTTAACTAAGTTGATTATATCTTCTTCGATTCCTTTATATCTAACTTTGTTGTTTTTTATTTCTATATTTATAGTTAAGTTTGTAGGTTTAATAAGCTCTAAAACTTCTTCAAGAGTAGGTATTTTACAGTCATCTCTAGAAATTAATTCATCGTTATTTAAATTTGAGTCTACTAATTGATCAAATGTCAATTTTTTTATATAACCTTTACCATCAAAAACTCTACCTAAAGTTTCATCGTGGTGAACAACAAGTATTCCGTCTTTTGTCTTTTTGTACATCAAGTTCGATACCACAAATATCTAAGTCAAGCGACTTTTTAAAAGCATACATAGTGTTTTCTGGGAAGAAACCACTATTACCTCTGTGAGCGTATATATTCATATTATTCCTCCTCATAAACCTCACTAGTTTTTATTATGTGGCATATTGCCCAAGCTATAATCAATTTTGAAGTGATTAGTTATTACTCAATTAGATATTTCTTCTGCTAGGTTGTTTAAATACTCCCAGCGCTCATATTTTACTTGTAATTCATCTTCTAGTTTGGTTTTTCATCCATTATTTCTTGTAGTTTTGTAAAATCTGTTGCAAATTTAGATGTATCTTCTTCTAAACTAGCTATTTTTTCTTCTAATTTTTCTATATCTGCATCTATAGTGTCAAACTCTCTTTGTTCGTTATATGAGAATTTTGGTTTATTTTTGCCTTTGGCTTTTCTTTTTTAGGTGCTTTAGGCTTTTCTTCTTTGACTTCTTCTTCAAATTCCTCAAACTCTATATTTTCTTCTTCTCTGAAATTTAAGTAATCACTGTAATTTCCTGTATATATGTTTATTTTTCCACGACCTTCATAAGCGAATATTTTATTGCAAACTCTATCTAAGAAATATCTATCATGTGAAACACATATAAGAACACCGTTAAATTCATCTAAATAATCTTCTAAACGGCTTAAAGTATCGATATCTAAGTCATTAGTAGGCTCATCAAGTAAAAGTACGTTAGGAGCCATCATAAGAACTCTAAGAAGTTGAAGTCTTCTTCTCTCACCACCAGATAAATTTTTAATATGAGTGTATTGTAGAGTTCCATTAAATAAGAACTTTTCGCACATTTGTGATGCAGTAATTTTGTGACCATCAGCAGTAGTTATATAGTCGCTTTCTTCTTTTATATAATCTATCGCTCTCATTTCAGGGTGCATCTTAGAAGTATCTTGGTTAAAGCAGCCTATTTTTACTGTTTCACCTATAGAGATTGTTCCGCTATCTGGCTTGATTTCACCATTTAAAAGTCTTATTAAGGTAGATTTACCAAGTCCGTTTTTTCCGACAATACCTATTCTATCTGTACGAGCTAGAGTGTAATCTAAGTCGTCTATAAAAGTCTTTCCATCAAATGATTTAGTTAAGTGTTCTATTTCGATTATTTTTTTACCAAGACGGCTGCTTCCAACAGAGATTTCTAATTTATCTTCTGGAGTAAAGTCGTTTTTATTTGATAATTCATCAAATCTTTGAAGTCTAGCTTTTTGTTTTGTAGTTCTAGCTTTTGCACCTCGTCTTACCCAAGCAAGTTCCTTTTTAAGTAGGTTTTGACGTTTTGCCTCCATAGATTCAGCAAGTTGAAGTCTGTTCATTTTTTCTCTAAAATACAGAGTAATTTCCTTCATAACTATATAAAACTCCTTTATCTAGTTCTAATATTCTATTAGTTACACGATCTAAGAAGTATCTATCATGTGTAATCATTAAAATAGAGCCTTTAAAAAGAGTTTAAGTAAGATTCTAGCCAATCTATTGTATCGTTGTCTAGGTGGTTTGTAGGTTCGTCCAAAATAAGTAACTCACAAGGTGTAATAAGAGCAGAAGCAAGAGAAACTCTTTTTCTTTGTCCACCTGAAAGTTCTTTTGACTTTTTGGTTGAAATCTTTTATTCAAGCTTAGTTAAGACAGTTTTAGCACTGCTTTCTAAATCCCAAAGATTTAAAGCATCCATTTTTTCTTGTAGATTTAAAAGTTTTCGTTTAACTTTTCATCATAGGATTTATTTATTTTGTCTAAAATATCTTGATAATCTCCTATAATTTTCATCTCTTCGCAAGTACCTTTGAAAACTTGCTCTAAAACTGTAGCATCTTCATCATAATAAGGATTTTGAGGAAGATATTCTATTCTTACTTTATTGGCTTTTGTAATAGTACCATCATCAGGTATTTCAGCTCCAGCAATTATTTTAAGTAGAGTAGATTTACCAGTACCATTTACACCGATTAATCCTATTTTTTCTTTATCATTTATGCCTAAAGAAATATTTTCAACTAGTTTTTTTCAGAATAACTTTTGCTAATGTTTTCTAATGTTATTAAATTCATGTATCTCACCTTTATATAAAATTTCAATTTAATAATTATTATTAATTTAGATATAACTAATAATTATTAAATACTTGATGATAATTATTGTAAAGATTATCACCAAAGTATAAAATTTAATTAATAAATATTTATTTTGATTAAAATCTACATTATATTATAACTCATAAACGTGTATTAGACTAACAATATTAATAATAAAAATAAAATATTATGTAGAATATTTATTTAATTTATCTAAAAATAATATTTTATACTTTAAACTTAGAAAGGGGAATGGATTTAAATATGAAAGTGTATATATCACAATTAACAGAAACGGAAAATATTATAGATTTGCTTTGAGAAATACGATATAGGTTTAGAAATAGTATTATTTGCAAGCCCTTATTGTCTAGATAAGCAAGATGAATTTATAGAGATTTATAAAAAGGAATTAGGTAGGTTATACGATGCGGTTGAATTTGGAATACATGGGCCCTATGCAGAGCTAAGTGCAGGTAGTCGAGATAATTTAATAACACAAGTTTCTACATATAGGATGCAACAAGCATATGATGTGGCGAAGAAAATGAATGCAAATTATGTAGTATATCACAATGGCTATTATCCAAAGACATATAGTTATATTGAGTGGATGCAGCGTACACCTAAGTATTGGAACAACTTCCTTAAAGATAAAAAAGACGACGATATAAAAATACACCTTGAAAATGTGCATGAAGAAAATTCTTTTTAATGAATGAACTTATGAAACATATTTATGATGAAAAACATCTCTTTGCTTAGATATAGGTCATGTAAATGTATATTCAAAAGTAGATATAGAAGATTGGATAAAATCATTTGGGCAATATATGAAACATATGCATATACACAACAATTATGGAGATGAAGATTCACATTTTGCAATAAATAAAGGTACTATGGATGTAATATCTATATTGAATAAATTAAAAGACAAAGATATAACTATATCATTAGAAATAACAGATGTAAATGAACTTAGAGACTCTCTAGATATACTTTATAAAAATGGTTTTATAAAATTAAGAGAATTAGCTAAAAATAATATTTAATTAAATATATTAAAATAATTCATATAATAATAAATTGAAGCTAAAATATAGCATAATGAAAACCTTATAATATTGTTGACATATGACATATATGGTATAATTTTTAGAGAATTTAAAGTGTTAGAGAGGAGCAAATATGGATTACTTATCTATAGAAGAATTAGTAAATGCCAGCAATGGTGATTTAACAAGTAAGAGTAAAGAAGTTGAAGCTATAAATGATTTAGTTATAGATAGCAGACTTGCAAATAAAAACAATGCATTTTTCGCAATAATAGGAGAGTCTTTAGATGGACATAAATTTATAAACTCTGCGATAGAAAATGGTTGTAAAACAATAATAAAAATAAAAGCAACGATTTAGAAATAATAGGAGAAGATGTAAATATAATCGAAGTGGAAAACACTGAGTTTGCACTTGGAGATATATCTAGATACTATAAAAATAAATTTGATATACCATTTATAGGAGTTACTGGTAGTGTTGGTAAAACATCTACAAGAGATATGGTTTATGCTGCTGTATCAAGTAAATACAAAACTCTTAAAAATATGGGTAACTTAAACAATCAATTCAGAGTGCCACTAACTCTTACAAATTTAGATAAAAGCTATGAATGTGCTGTAATCGAAATGGGTATGAGTGGATTTAATGAAATTGAATACTTAGTAAATATAGTTAATCCTAAGATAGGTGTTATATCTAATATAGGACTTTCTCATGTTGAAAGACTTGGTTCAAGAGAAGGTATATTTAAAGCTAAGATGGAAATAACTACAAACTTTGATGAGAGTTGCACATTAATAGTAAATGGCGACGACGATATGCTAACAACATTAAAAACAAAGACTTAAACTACAACTTAAAAACTTTTGGATTTGAAAAAGACAACACAATATATTGTGTAGACTTTGAGATGAATGATAGTGATACAACTTTCAACGTTATGATAGATAACAACATAGAAAAATTCTACATACCGACAGTTGGTGAGCATAACATATACAATGCGATGGCAGCTATACTTGTAGGTCAAACTTTAGGAATAAGTTTAGATCAAATAAGAGAAGGTTTAAGAAACTTAGAAATAACTAAATCTAGAATGGACGTTATAAAAAATGACAACTATACAGTTATAGATTCAGTTTATAATGCAAGTGTAGATTCTATGAGAGCTGCTTTAAAAGTATTAAACAGATACGAAAATAGAAAAGTAGCAGTATTAGGTGATATGTTTGAAATGGGTTCATTTGCAGAAGAAGGTCACAGAGAAGTTGGTAAATGTGCTAGCGAATATGCAGATATACTTATAGCTGTTGGAGATGATGCCAAATTTATGGTAGATGAAGCTATTAAAAAATAACATGGATAAAGAAAATACTTACTACTTTAAAACAAAAGAAGAAGCTATAGAAAACTTTGAAAATATTCTACAAAAAGGAGATGCTATATTAGTTAAAGCATCTAGAGGAATGCACTTAGAAGAAGTTGTAGAGTTTTTAAGTAAATAATATATAAGATATATAAGTTAAAATTTTTATTAAGCAATATAAGTTAAAACTTATATGTAAATAAAAAAGCTAAATTTAGTGTAAATATTAAATTTAGCTTTTTTAATGAATTTATTTATTTATTTCATCTATAACCCATTTTAAAAATTCTCTTATAGATTCATCCTCATATCCTATGTCTATTTCTACATTATCTATTTTAAGTATAAAATAAGTTGTAGTTATATAATTATATATATCTTCAAATTTTTTAGATTTCTCGTACATTATAATATAATTAAATAAAATACCTTTATATTCATCTTTATTGATTTCTAATATATCTTTATATATAAATTTACTTAAGTCTCTGTTATTATAAAAAAATTCCATATCATCTCTAAATTCTTCATATAATTTTATTGAATTTCTTATATCTGATATTAGCCAATACGCCTTATATGCATCATCTTCATTGTTAGTCAATAATGACATTTCTAATTTATCTATTATTTTATATATATTTGGGACTTCTTTTATAAATAGTGGGTCTTCAGAGTATTTAGTTAATAATAATATAAAATCTGCATTTTCTTTAAATATATCTCTGTTTTTGTTCTTGAATTTTTATATGTTTGATATGTTTTATTTATAACTTCTACTAAAAATAATATTGCATCTTTTACTAATTCTTTTTCATTTATAAAATCTTCATATTTAGGTGATAGTATATCAGATGTATATAAGTATAGATAATTATATACATATAATTGTAAATATGCATTCATATAATTGCCGCTTTGACATCGTTTAAATAGTGTAATACAATCATGACAACAATAGCTACAGACATCATCTTTGAAATTATTTGATTTTATAATTTTATTGATATCTTCGTAACGTATTATATCTTTGAAGTATTTATCTTTATTGTCATAAAACCATTTTATATCGTCTTTTCTATTTTCAAAAATATGTATAAATGTGATAGGGAATATGTTGTTATCTCTAATATAGTTTTTATATAAAGTTTCATCATCCTCAATCATACTAATAAGCATATCTACATTGGGTATTTCTTTTCTAAAGAGTTTGTCATCTTTGTATTTTTTAACCCGATATAATCTTCTTTATAATATTTTATTTCTTTCATTAAATATTCACCCCATTTTAAATATTATTAAAAAATGAAAAAGCAGTACATTTTAAAAGTAGATAATTAAGTTTTATTTATGATATTACTTGTACTTTTATACAACAGATTATTGATATCAATATACAATTTTGTAATTGATTATATTTCTTACTATATATTAACATATTTATGTAGATATAAACAATAAAAAAGATACTATATTGATGAATTATAGTATCTTTTTTATAAGACGTGGGAAATTGTCTTTATTTATTTTTATACGCTTTGTTTAATTTCGTCTATAGTCTGTCCGATTATCTTTATACCTTTTTCAATTTCATCTTTTTCTAATCTAGAAAATCCAAGTCTCATAAAATTATTTTGGTTTTATTTATAAAAAATACATCTCCTGGCATAAAGATAACGCCTTTTTTTCGTGACATTTTTCAAGGAGATATCTAGTATCTATATCTTTTAATTTAAAGAATAGGTGAAGACCTCCATCACCCAAAAAACATATTCATAATCTATGTATTTTTGAGAACATTCTAAAGCAAAGTTAAATTTATCGCCATAGTATTTTCTTATTTTCTTCAGATATTTATCGAAGTTGCTGTTTTTTAAATAATCGTATAATATACCTTGATCTAAAAATGATACATGCATATTTATACTTCTTTTTACACTGACTAATTTATCTATTAAGTTTTTATCTCCAAATATCCAGCCAATTCTCATTCCTGGGAATAAAATTTTTTTGAAAAACTTCCTATATATATTACTCCATTATTTTATTATCTAAAGAACATATTGGGAATATATGTGAACTAGAGTAGAGAAGCTCCTCATTAAATCCATCTTCTATTATAGCGATATTATTTTCTTTCATTATATTATAGAATTTAAACCTATCTTCTGGAGACAAAACTATACCTGTAGGATTATTATATGATGGTGTAATATATACAAATTTAATCTTACCTTTATATTTTTTTAGTGTAGAGTTTATACTTTCAAAGTCTAAGCTATTTTTATTTAAATCCATAGGCAAAATATTTAAGTTAAATGATTTAAATATTTTTAATGATACATTGTGTGTTGGATTTTCACACAAGATATAATCGCCTGGATTAGTAAGCGAGGATATTATTATATTTAATGCCTCTGTAAATCCATTAGTAATTAATATATCTTTATTTGTAGAGTCTACATTTTTTTTATTCATATATTCCATTAAAAATTCAATTAATGGTTTGTAACCTTGTGCATAGCCATAGTTTAATAGTTTATGGCCTTCTAAGTTAAATCTATTTAAAAAGCGCGTTTTAATTCTTCCATATCGAATTGGTCACCTGCAGGTGATATACTTTTAAACGAAATTAAGTTTGATTTCCACTGGATTTCATTTTTAGAAGAATCCATTTCATTTAAAGCTTTAGTATATTCATTTTCGTATGAAGACCAATCTACATTCCAGCTAGAAGTAGTTATAGAAGATTGTTCTTTTACAAAAGTACCTTGTCCCTTAATTGAGTATACAAGGCCTTCAGTTTTTAACTCTTCATAAGCACTTAAAACACTATTTCTGCTTACATTTAAAATAGAACATAGTTCTCTAGTTGAAGGAAGTTTACTATTTATAGGGAGTAATCCCTTTGTTATTAAATCTTCTATATAGTTTTTTTAATCTGCATATACACTGGTTCTTCTTTATTTAATTCAAAATTAAAAAATAACAAAATAGGCCTCCTTTATTAGAAATTAAATATATGTATTATTTAATAAATATCTACATAAAAATAAAGACAATTATATTTTAAAAATATAATTGTCTATTAATTATTATAACATATATTTATATATCATAGGAAATTATATTGAGTATAGATATCAAATTTCCTATGAATTCAAGAAAGTATATACAAAATATATGTGATGACTTTTTTTTTGATTTTTACTATTTTATAATGAATACTCTATTATTTTATCTATTAATTCGCTATAAGATATACCTTTAGCATTTGCACTTCTAGGTATTAAACTAGTTACTGTCATTCCTGGAAGAGTATTTAACTCAAGAACATAGAATTTACCATTTGATAATATAAAGTCAACTCTTACAAATGCTCTACAGTTAAATGCATCCCAACATTCTTCACTTCTTAAGTTTATTTCATTTTGAAGATTTTCTTCTAAATAAACAACTTCTTCAGTAGCAGCTTTATCACCAGTTGCATATTTTGATTCATAATCGAAAAATTCATTTGGAGAACTTATTTTTATAGTTGGGAAAACTTCTCCATTTAATATGAATGATGTATATTCATCTCCTGGAAGATAACCTTCTATCATAACTATATCGTCAACTTCTAGACCTTTTCTTACAGCTTCATAAACATCTTCTTTTCTGTCTACTTTGAAAGTAGCTACACTAGAACCACCGCTATTTGGTTTTATAAAAACACAGGATATCCCATTTTTCTATTGCATCGTAGTCTATTGAATCAACAGATTTTGCAATTATCCATGGAGCAGTAGGTATGTCAGATGCTTTTAATACTTTTTTGACATATTTTTATCCATGCATATTCCACTAGTTAGAGGATCACATCCTGAATATTTAATTCCCATAGACTCTAACATTGATTGTATAGTTCCATCTTCACCGTATTTACCGTGTAAAATTAATAAAGCAGAAATCTACATTTTCAGGCATTTTATTAACAACATCCATTGGGTCATTTATTATTAATTCATGTACGTCATATTTATCTCTATTTATAGCATTAAGTACAGATCTACCAAATTTAAAGATACTTCACGTTCAGATGAAATACCACCCATTATTACAACAACTTTCTTTTTCATATTTATCTCTCTAATTAATAAAATTTTAATTCAGTAATAAGTTATATTTATTATTTACGAAGTTTTAGTAAATATAATTTACAATTTAACTTCTATGTAATTTTAAGTTAAAGTAAATACTACCGCAACAATATTTATTATATATTAATTATATGTATAACAAAAAATAAATAGAAAGTACCACGATTGTAGTAAATAATAAAGAGGGTGGTTGTTAATAAAAAAAACAAACAAAAGAGAGATAACAAATTTTGTTATCTCTTAAAAATAAAATATTTTTATGTAGATTATAATAAGAAATTACCGATTATAATTCCGCAATAATTTCCTATAACATATCCTAAAGTACCTATAAGCATTATTGGCGCTATTAATTTTGTCCATCCTTTAGAAACTGCCATAGCAGCTGCTGTCGTAGGACCACCTATACATCATTAGAAGCAAAATTGCATCTTCTAAGTTGAATTTAAATATTTTTGCACATGTAAATGTAACTAACATATTTATAAATACTACTATAAAACAGAATACTAATAATAATGGTGAATTAACTACTATAGATTGTATAGAAGCTGGAACACCTATTACAACGAAGAATATATATATTAAATATGTACCTATTTCTTGAGTGCCTCAAGATTAGAGAAGAAATCACTAAATACAGATGCACAAATCATTGTAACAGTAGTTATTATTAAGTATTGATTTCCAAGTAAAGTATTTAAAAGTGATAAAAATGCATTACTTGTAGGTATAGTAGATGCTAAAAACTCTGCTATAGTATTTGATACAGCTACTATTACAAATGCACTACCTATAGATAAAGCTATATCTTTTAGCGATATATCTTTACGGCTCCAATAAGAAGAAGCTGTAGTTTCTCCATCTTTAATTTCTTGTTTTTCAAATTCCTCAACATGTGGATGAAGGAAGTGTTTTCTAAAGAAATTGATTGATGGTATAGTTATTAATACAAAAGAAATATAATGCCATTAATAAATTGTCAGAAACGACTGCTGCAGAAACAACATCACCAGGAAGTTCAAATGCCGCCGACATAGCAGCAAAGTTAGCACCACCACCGATATAAGAACCAGTCATCATACCAGCAACTTGAGCTAAGAAAGGTATTTTACTAGCTAAGAAGTAAAAACCTACTACGGCACCTGCCATTGTACCTATTGCACTTAACAGATAAATGACAAGCATTTTAACACTTTCTTTCCAAATTTTCTTTATATCACATTGATATAGTAAAAGTGTAATTGCAAGTGGAACAACATAAGTCCAAACGTTATCATATTTATAAATTAAATAAAATAAAAGAATACCACGATTATCTATAATCATATATATTGTGGTAGATAATACAAAAACTAGCAAAAAAAAGTATTAAAAAGTAAAAAAGTAGATAACATATGATATGTTATCTACTTAATATATAGAGATTTTAGTTTTATAGATAAATAGAAATAAAAATTTAAAGGACTTGTTGGATAACTCGAAAGGCATTTTTGTATCCTATTTTTCTATCTCATCTTGTGTATATCCGCGTTTTTTGAAGCTCTTTTATTAAATTAGGAGTATCCTTAAACTCTTTTTAATCCAAGCACATTAGGATTTGATGTATCTTCTAAAATGCAGATAAACAGTCTTGGTCTATAAATCCAGAAAAATCAAATCCACAAGAAATATGATCAATACCGACTAAATCGGCCATATAATCTATATGATTTACTAAATCACCTACATCTGCTCTTTGCCAATTTTTATAATCTACAAAGTCTCTGTAGCCATTTATACCGATTATACCGCCACTTTCAGCAATCGCTTTAATCTGATTATCAGTAAGATTTCTTCTATGATCTGATAAAGCTTTTTACGTTTTGAGTGTGAAGCTATTACAGGTTTTGTGGCGATATTCATAATATCCCAAAATGATTTTTCGTTTGCATGTGATACATCTACTATCATTTTAATTCTTCGAGCTTTCTAACAGCGTTTTTACCAGAGTCTGTAAGTCTCTAAGTGGATCTCCTCCAACACCAGTTGCAAGTGCATTTTGTTCATTCCATGTAAGTGATGCATGTCTAGCTCCAACTACATCATAAAAATAATGAAGCATATCTACATCTTCGCCTATATAACTAAGACCTTCCATACCTACTAAAACACTTAATTTATCTTGTTTTAAAAGCGACTTCAAAATCAGAAAACTGTTTAATTTGTTTTATAATATCAGAATTTGAATTTATTTCTTCAGTTAAACACTCTACAACTTGTTTAACTCTTTTTTTTGTGGACATTTATCATAAGGTGGGTCTATCCAAATTACATATATTCCACCGATTAAATTTGCGTTTTTAATTCATCTAAATAATGATTTTTTTTATAATGTCTTTTTTCACCTTTTAACATTTTTACAGTTACATCAGTGAATAAATCAGAATGACAATCAAATACCATTTTAAAACCTACTTTCTACTTATACTGAAATGTTTAATTATATTATAATTTATTAAAATACAGATAAAATTGCAATAAAAATTTAGTGTTTTTTAAATTAAAATTAATGTAAATTCTATTGTTGGGAATTATAATAAAATAGTACAAAAGATTAAAAAATAGGAGAGTAATTATGAAAGCAGAAATTATAACAGTTGGAACAGAGATTTTATTAGGAGATATATTAAATACTAATAGTAGATATTTAGCTAGAGAGCTTGCAGGTATGGGGATAGAAGTTTACTATCAACTAACTGTAGGAGATAATGAAGAGAGATTATTAAGCACATTAAAAGAAAGTCTAAATAGAAGTGATATTGTTATATGTACTGGAGGTCTTGGGCCGACAGAAGACGATATAACTAAAGAAGTTTGTGCAAAATGCTTTGATTATAAACTTGAGTTACATAAACCATCATTAGAAGCTATGTTAGAGATTTAAACATATGAATAGAGTGCCGACTAAAAATAATGAAAAGCAAGCTTATTTCCCAAAAGAAGCATATATACTTAAAAATGACAATGGGACAGCGCCAGGTTGCATTATGGAAAAAGACAATAAAATGATAATTGTACTTCCCGGACCGCCAAAAGAAATGGAAGCTATGTTTGAAAATTATGTAAAACCTTATTTATCAAAACTTACAGATGATGTAATAGAATCAGAAGTACTTAGAATAATAGGTGTTGGAGAGTCTCAAGTCGAAAATGATATAATAGATATAATAGATTCACAAACTAATCCAACTATAGCTACTTATGCAAAAGGTTATGAGTGTACGCTTAGAATTACAGCCAAAGCAAAAAAATATAGATGAAGCTAGAAATCTTATAAAACCTATGTCAGATGAGATGAAAAAAAAGATTTAAACAGAATTTATATGCTACTGGAGAGACTAGTATAGAAGAAGTTGTATCAAAAATATTAGTAGAACATGATTTAAAAATTGCTGTTGCAGAATCATGCACAGGAGGTATGGTATCAGCAAACCTTATAAATTATCCGGGAATATCTTCTGTGTTTATGGAAGGATGCGTAACTTATTCTAACGAAGCAAAGATGAAATCGCTAGGAGTAAAAAGAAACACTAGATATATATGGAGCAGTCAGCAGTGAGTGTGCAAAAAGAGATGGCAAGTGGAGTTGCAGCTAGATACAATACAAATGTGGGTATTGCGACAACAGGAATAGCAGGACCAGGTGGTGGTACAGATGAAAAACCTGTGGGTCTTGTTTATTTTGGAATTTATATAAATGGAGATGTTATTTCAAAAGAAATATGTATTTAATGGAGATAGACAACAAATAAGAGAAAAGAGCTACAAAGACTATATTAAATGATTTGAGATTAGAATTATTAAAGAAAATAAAATAATATTAAAATAAGTATATAATAAGTAATTTCATAAATTATTTTTATAAAGTTAAATTTAAGCAAGTGATGTATAAATCACTTGTTTTTCTTTTTTTAAGAATATAATTTTAGTAAGAAGGGGAGGGGAAAATGAGACTTAATAATAAAATAATAGAAGTTAGGCAACTTCAAAAAATCTTATAAAGATGTAAAAGCTGTCAATGGAATAGATTTTTATGTTGAAGAGGGAGAGTTATTTGCATTTTTAGGATTAAAATGGTGCAGGAAAATCGACTACTATAGATATGTTGTGTACGTTTTAAAACTAGATAGAGGAAGTATAAAAATAAACAACTATGAAGTTGGAAAAGATGATGAAAAATAAAATCATTAGTAGGAGTAGTATTTCAAGAAAGTGTATTAGATGAACTTTTAACTGTAAAAGAAAACTTAATAACTAGAAGTAAATTATATAACATGTCAAAAGATGAGTTTAATAAAAATTTAGAAGAAATAGCAGATATTACTGGAATAAGAGAAATTATAAATAGACAATATAGAAAACTATCAGGCGGACAGAGAAGAAGAATTGATATTGCAAGAGCACTTATAAATAAACCTAAGATATTATTTTTTTGGATGAACCAACTACAGGATTAGATACTAAAACAAGAAAAAACGTATGGGAGATGATAAGAACTTTGCAAAAAGATAATAATATGACGGTATTCCTTACAACTCATTACATGGAGGAGGCATCAAAAGCCGACTATATAGTAGTTATGGACAAAGGGGTTATAGCAGCAAAGGGTACAACTGATGAATTAAAAGAAAAATATGCTAAAGACAAGATGATAATATATTTTGACGATGAGAAAAGTGATTTTATCGAAAACTATCTAAAAGAAAATAATTATGAGTTCTTTATACAAAACAACAATATAACTATAGAGATAAATACAACATTAGATAGTATAAAAATAATAGATGATTGTAGAATTTATATAAACTCTTTTGAAGTAATAAAAGGTAGCATGGACGATGTATTTTTTAAATATTACAAAGGGGGATAAATAAGTGATTACTTTTTATAAATAGAAATTTAAAGATGTTTTTTAAGAGATAAAACAGCAGTATTTTTTTCACTATTAGCAGTATTTATTGTATTGGGATTATATATAGTATTTTTAGGGGATGTATGGGTAGATTCTTTTAAAGAAATAAAAGGTGCAAAAAATCTAATGAATTGCTGGATTATGGCTGGACTTATTGGGTAACATCAGTAACTGCTAATATAGGAGCGTTTGGAATAATGGTTGAGGATAAAAGTAAAAAATAAAATAAAAGATTTTGTTGTATCTCCAATGAAAAATTATAAAATTATGGGAGGATATATATTGAGTTCTTTTATAGTTGGGAGCATAATGTCTATAATCGCTTTAATAATTTCACAAGCATATCTATTATATAGTAAAAGCAGAGTTGCTGTCATTTAATCAACTTATAGAAGTCGTAATAATCATACTTTTTTAACTACATTATCAAATAGCGCGATGATATTATTTATAGTATCTTTATTTAATAGTCAAAAGGCATTTTCAACAGCGAGTTCGATAATTGGAACATTGATAGGATTTATAACTGGGATTTATCTGCCAATTCTATGTTGCCTAAAAATGTTCAACTAATAGTCAAGTTGTTTCCAACATCACACGGAATAAGCATATTAAGACAGATATTTATGGAAAAGCAAATGAATGAGTCGTTTGCAAATATATCGGGAAGCTATATGGATGAGTTTAAAAGAAGCTATGGGTGTAGTATATTATATAGACGATAAGATCATAACAAATACTACAAGTGTATTTATATTAATAGGCTCAGCTTTATTATTTTTTATATTATCGATTTTAGTTATATCTAAAAAGAAAAAATAATAATGTTAAATTTATTATTAGTAGCATTAAAAATAAAAAGTAAAACTTTATATATTTTACATATTTTATTATCAAAAATATAGAAAATTAAATTAATTAGTTAAAAATTTTTTTACTAATGTTAAATTTTTATTATCTTATTATAACTTATTTCTAACACTAATTAATATAAAAGATAATACAATTTAATTAATATAGGTTTTATTATAAGTTAAACAACTAAAAACTAAAAAAGGGAGGGACATTATGGAGGATATAATTACTACCATAAATAATATTGTTTGGAGCAATGCATTAGTAGTATTATGTTTTTATTTCAGGGGATTTATTTTAGCTTTAGAACGAGATTTTCACAAATTAGAAATATTAAAGAAATGGTAGGCCTTTTATTTTCGGGACAATCATCTGAAAAAGGGATATCATCTTTCCAAGGATTTTGTACAGCGCTTGCAGGTCGTATAGGAACTGGTAATATAGCTGGTGTTGCTACTGCTATAGCATGGGGAGGACCTGGAGCATTGTTTTGGATGTGGGCAATAGCTTTCTTGGGAGCAGGCTCAGCATTTGCAGAATCGACCTTAGGTCAACTTTATAAAGAAGAACACGATGGTGAATATCGTGGAGGTCCAGCTTATTACATAGAAAAAGGATTTGGAAGTACAACTTTTCTAAAGCATATGCAACTTTATTTGCTATAGTTACAGTTATAGCTATAGGAATACTTCTTCCAGGCGTACAATCAAATTCTATAGCAGTATCTATAAACAATGCATTTGGAATAAGTGTAAACGTTACAGCAGTATTTTTAGTTATTTTAACAGGAGTAGTTATATTTGGTGGAATAAAAAGAATAGGTTCTGCTGCAGAGTTTATAGTGCCGTTTATGGGTGGTGCATATATATTAATGGCAGTTGTAATTATAATTGCCAATATAGGTGATTTACCAGGAGTTATAGCTTTAATATTTAAATCAGCATTTGGTGCAGAAGCTACATTTGGCGGAATACTAGGTTCTACTATAGCTTGGGGGGTTAAACGTGGTGTTTACTCAAATGAAGCTGGTCAAGGTACAGGGCCACAAGCATCATCAGCAGCAGAAGTTTCACATCCGGCAAAACAAGGTTTTGTACAAGCCTTTTCAGTTTACGTAGACACATTATTTGTATGCTCAGCAACTGGATTTATGATACTTATGACAGGTTGTTACAACACTTTTAATGAATTTACTAAAAATATAATGGTTGAGAATATGCCGGGATATGCTATAGAAGATATAGGGCCTGTATATACTCAAAATGCAATAAATACGTTGATACCAGGTTTTGGTGGAGCTTTTGTAGCAATAGCACTTTTCTTCTTTGCATTTACTACATTAATGGCGTATTACTATATTGCAGAAGTTAACTTAACATACTTAGTTAAAAAATTTACTGGAGGAAAATCTAGTAAATTATCTATAAATTGTCTTAGAATAGCTTTATTAGCTATGACAGCATTTGGTTGCATTAAGTCTGCAGGATTAGCATGGACTATGGGGGATATTGGTGTAGCTATGATGGCATGGCTAAACTTAATTGCTATTTTGGCATTATCAAAGAAGGCTTTATTGTGTTTTAATGATTATGAATCACAATTAAAGGCAGGGGTTCCAAGAGATGAAATCAGTTTTGATCCAATTAAATTAGGAATAAAAGGTGCTGATTTTTGGGAACAAAAACATCATAACAAAGCTAAATAGTTAAAAACTCTTTCTAATATAATTTTAGGTCTCTTAAATAATTAAGAGGCCATTTTTTTATTCTAGTGTTTCAAAAAAAAAACTGAATGTATTTAAGCATCCAGTTTCTAATTATTACTTTATTACTACTTATTAACTACAAATTTGCAGTGAATAAGATTTTATAGTGTTTTCCAAAATACAATCTAAAATATAATTAACAACACTATTACACATATAAGTTGAGAAGAATAAATCATTTTCAAAGTCTTCTTTTTTCTACATATTGTCTATATAATTTGTTGAAAAATTCTTCGACACTTGTATGACTTAAAGAATCTCTTTCAATTATTTTGTTAAAATTAGTATCTTTAGCTATTAATTGAAGGTCTCTTTCGTAGACTACGTGCTTTTTAAAACTATGGGAAAATTCCCAGCGTTGACTATGTGGTACACAAAAAAATCACATAAAAAATGGCATATAACGCCTAATTCTTGACTAAACTTACTTACAGAAAAATATTTTTCAATAAAATCTAGTGATAATTTACATAGGATTTTATTTTTCCGATTATCATATCGAAAGATTCTTTTAAATAATGCTTATGTAAAACGTACTTAGATGTCATATCTGGTTTGATATTGCCATAAATAAAGTTCTTTTCACTTAGAAAAAACGATTTACTAGAATCTATATTTTCTATAAGTGCATTTGAAATTGTTAAATGTGTATTTAAAATCATTAATTGCACCTTCCATATAATAATTATATAATTAAATTATAGTTGTAACTTTTAATTATTTATTATAATAATAACAAGAAAATAAAAAATTTTACAACCTAAAAAGTTTGTATATAAAAGGTAAAGGAGACTTAAATATGAAAAAATATTAGTATTTATAGCTGACGGATTTGAAGAAATTGAAGCGCTATCAGTTGTAGATGTACTTAGAAGAGCGGAGTTAAAATGTGATTTATGCTCTATAAAAGAGGAGTATGTTAGGGGAACTCACAACATAACAGTAAAATCTGATTGTATAATAGATAATATCAATCAAGATGAATACGATGCTATAGTTTTACCAGGGGGGGATTACCAGGAGCTGATAATTTATTAGATAAAAGAGTAAAAGATATGGCAATTAAATTTAACAATGAAGGAAAAATAGTTGCCGCTATATGTGCAGCACCACAAACTTTAGAAGCATTTGGAATATTAGATGATAGAAAGTGTACATCATATCCAGGTTTTATAAAAAGGTAGAGATAAAGTAAATTATTTAGAAGATCAAATAGTTGTAACAGATAAAAATATAATAACTAGTAGAGGACCTGCTACAGCATTAGAATTTGCATTTAGAATATTAGAAGACTTAGGTTATAACGAAAAAAATAAAACAAATAAAACAAGATATGTTAGTTGATTTTTATGTAGAACATATAAAATAAGAAAAACATTACCAAAAGATTGTTTAATAGGAAATTGATATAATGATTAGAGTGTGGATATTTTGCACTCTAATTCTATTTTTAGGAAAGTATTATAAATTCATAATTGAGGAGGAAATTATGAAAAATAAAATAGGATATTTTTATATTTTATTAGCCGGAATCTTTTGGTCTACTTTAGGATTTTTAGTTAGCAAAATTAGTGATTATAATTTTTCATCTGAAGAAATAGCGTTTTTTCAGAATGATAGGCGGATTTATAACAATTAGTATATATGGAAAAGCTAACTATGCCTACAATGTTTAAAATAACAAAAAGGGAATTTTATATGTACTTGGAATAGGGATAGTATGCCAATTAGTATTTAATATATCTTATATGAGTTCAATCTCTATGGTAGGTGCATCTATGGCAGCAGTTCTACTTTATGTATCGCCTGTATTTGTAGCGATTTTTTCTAAAATAGTATATAAAGAAAAAATTAATAAAATAAAAATATTATCATTAGTATTTTGTGTAATAGGTGCATACTTAGCAGTAACAGGAGGAAAAATTCAACTAGAAGGTATAAATACAGTTGGTATTTTTGCGGGTATAATGGCAGCGATAACTTACGCAATGCTACCAATTTTCAATAAAAATGCATTAAAAGAAATGGATAATATAACTATGAGTGCTTATGCATTTTTTAATAGCTGCGATTTTAATGTGCTTTAGAATAAATCCAGTAAAACTATTTCAAAAAAATAGATTCTGTAAAAGCATTTGGATATATAGCTGCTATAGGGATAATACCTACTGCAATGTCTTATATAGTATATTCTAAAGGTATATTAAAAGGTGTAGAACTATCTATAGCAGGTGTAGTTGCATCAATAGAACTTGTTTTATCAGTTATAATAGGATGGACTTTGCTTGGAGAAGATTTCTCTGTTGTTAAATTATTCGAGTATTACTTATGGTAGTGTCTACTTTTATAGCTGTAAAAGCAATAGAAGATGTTAAGGAAGAAATAGAAGAAGACAAATATCAAACTGAGACTATATCAGAATGTATTAAGTAAATAAAAAGACTTCACAAAATATGTGAAGTATTTTTTATTTTAAAATTTTATTGAAGTATAATGTTATTTTTTATAGTAAATTCCTTGATAAGTGTCTCTTTCTTTTAAAGTTCTGTCTATATCATTTAAAACTTCCCATTTTTAAGACTCCACATAGGTCCTACAAGCTCATCGCGTTTTCCGTCACCTGTAAGTCTATGTATTATCATTTCAGGAGGTAGTATTTCAAGTTGGTCACACACAAGATTTATATATTCATCTCTGTCCATAAGCTCAAATTGATTTTTCTCTCTAATGATCTTGCAAGGGCAGTGTCTTTTTATAACGTGAAGTAAATGTATTTTGATTCCATCTACATTCATATCTGCAACTGCTTTTGCAGTCTCCATCATCATGTCGTAGTCTTCTCCTGGAAGTCCATTAATTATATGAACTATAACTTTTATATTTCTATCTTGAAGCTTTTAAGCCCTTCTAAAAATGTATTATAGTCGTGTCCTCTGTTTATTTTTTTAGATGTAACGTCGTGTATAGTTTTGAAAGACCTAACTCAACCCATAAATTTGTTCTTTCGTTAAGTTCTGCTAAATAATCAACTACATCATCTTCTAAACAGTCTGGTCTTGTAGAAATTGAAAGACCTATTACATTTTCAAAAAGATAGTGCCTCTTCAAATTTATCTTTTAATACATTTAGTGGAGCATAAGTATTAGTATAAGCTTGGAAATAAGCTATATATTTTGCATTAGGCCATTTTTATGCATCATAGCCTTGATTTCTGCAAATTGCTCGACTTAATGGACTTGCTGGATTTCCAGCAAATCACCAAACTATTACTACAATAAGTACATCCACCTTTTGAAACCTTACCATCTAAGTTTGGACATGTAAATCCAGCATTTAAAGAGACTTTAAATACTTTTTCACCAAAGTTATTTCTAAGGTAGTAATTCAAGTATGGTATCTTTTATTATCATCAAATGCATATTTAAATTTTGCCATTTTAATTCACCTTTTCATAAATATTATATTTTAGAGAATAATAAGAAATTATAGATATTAAATCATCATAATTTCTTCACATATCTCAAAGAAATCTATATACTTAAATGTATTTCGTTAGAATACAGATTTCTTTATGATTTTATTATATCATTTTAGTATTATATCATATTTAGGTTAAAATAATAAAAGTTTTCTAATTAATATTGTTTTTTGGATTAGATATGATATAATGACATCATGACAACGTATTAAATATGTCTTTAATTTCTTGACCAAAAAGTTTTATCAATGGGATAATTATATCATTATTGATTAAAAGTATATTTATTAAGAGGAAGAAACATGATAGATAAAAATAGTCCATTACCACTATATTTTCAACTACAAAACAAACTTTTAGAAAAGATAAAAGATGGTACATATCCGCAAAATAAAGCTCTACCGACAGAACATGAATTAATACAAAACTATGGCGTAAGTCGTACAACTGTAAGACAAGCAATCGACAATCTAGTTAAAGAGGGTTATATTGAAAACGTAGAGGTGTAGGAACTTTTGTTGCTGAAAGGGAAAAGCTAAATTCATGGGATTTGGGGAAGTTTAAAAAGCTTTGAAGAAGCATTTAAAGAAAGTAATCATAAGATAAGAACAGAAGCACTTTCAATTAAAGCTATAAAATTAGATTCTAAATTACAACAGATTTTGGAGATAAAAGAAAAGGAAGTCTATGAATTAGAAAGAGTAAGATTTATAGATGAACGCCCAGCGATGAGTATTATAACTTTGTGCCGGCATCTATATTTTCAAATATGGACAGATATGATTTTTTTCATCTGTATCATTATATAAAACAATGTCAGAGGAATATAATATCAATATATGTTATGTAGAAAAAATTTAGAGTAGTTGCGGCGAGGAGAAAGAAAGAGGCTCAAAAGCTAAAACTTAAAGTTGGAAGTCCACTTCAAAAGTGAGAACAATTACTTATGATGATAATAATAGAGTAATAGAGTATTCTATATCTAGAGATTCTGGGGACATTAGTACGTACAAAATTAAGTTAAAATACAGAGGTAAATAAAAGTTGATGAAAATCTGTGAGAAATTACAGTATTTACAAATTTCGACTTTTACAAAATTAATATTAAAAAAGATAAAGTTTATATCATATTTTATATAAAAATTATTATATTTTTGTAGAATTTGGAATAATACATGTTATAATGATTATGAAATATGAAAACGTTAAGGAGGATTAAAACATGAGATTTTTTTTTGATACAGCTAATATTGACGAAATAAAAGCAGTGAACGACATGGGAGTAATAGACGGTGTAACAACTAACCCATCTTTAATAGCAAAGAAGGAAAAGACTTCAAAAGAAACTGCTATAAAAGAAATTGCATCAATAGTTGATGGAGCTATAAGCGGAGAAGTTAATAGTGATGATGCAGAAGGTATGATAGTAGAAGGACGTGAAATAGCGGCAATTCATCCAAATATGGTGAAAGTAAAAATATGACAGGTGAAGGTTTAAAAGCTGTAAAAGTTTTAACTAAAGAAGGAATAAAAACTAACGTAACATTAATATTCTCAGCAACTCAAGCATTACTTGCTGCAAGAGCTGGGGCAACATACGTATCACCATTTTTAGGAAGATTAGACGACATATCTACACCAGGTATGGATTTAATAAGAACTATAGCTGAAATATTCGCAGTTCACGAAATAGATACACAAATCATAGCAGCTAGCGTTAGAAATCCAATACACGTTATAGATGCAGCACTTGCTGGAGCTGATATAGCTACTGTTCCTACAAAGTAATTGAACAAATGTTAAAACATCCTTTAACAGATCAGGGGGATAGAAAAGTTCAAAAAAGACTGGGAAGCTACATTTGGTAAATAAAAATTGACCTTAGTTTTATCACAACGTTTTAATTTAATGGAGGAAATATATGAACAATTTAGATGTGAAATGTATTAATGCAATTAGAGTACTAGCAGCTGATGCTATACAGAAAATCAAATTCAGGACATCCTGGATTACCACTTGGTGCTGCTAGTATGGCACTACTTTATGGACAAAATGAGCCAATAATGGAAAAAATCCCGATTGAAAACAGAGATAGATTTGTATTATCTGCAGGACATGGTTCAATGTTGAATACTATTATTACATTTATTCGGTTATGGAATAACTGTAGACGACATAAAAGCAATTCTAGACAATGGGGGAAGTAAAACTCCAGGTCATTCAGAATACGGTCACACTAAAGGTGTAGAAATAACTACTGGACCTTAGGACAAGGTATATGTAATGCTGTAGGTTTTGGCAATAGCTGAAGCAAAACTTGCTGACAAATTTAACAAAGATGGATTTAATGTAGTAGACCATTATACATACGCTATAACAGGTGATGGATGCTAATGGAAGGTGTATCTTCAGCTGAAGCTTCTTCACTTGCAGGTACATTAGGTCTTGGTAAATTAATATTACTTTACGATTCAAATAACATAACAATAGAAGGGGATACAGATGTAGCATTTACAGAAGATGTTAAACGTTATGAAGCATATGGATGGCAAGTATTAAATATAGAGAAGATGGAACGATGTAGAAGCTATATCGAAAAAGCTATAGATGACGCAAAAAGCTGAAACTGAAAAACCTTCTATAATAATAGTAAAAACTCAAATCGGATATGGTTGTCCAGCAAAACAAGGTTCTGCTAAAGCTCATGGTAAACCACACAGGTGCTGACAACACAAAAAGAAATGAAAGAATTAAGAAATGGGAAAATGAAGATTTCACATCCACAAGATATTTACACTAACATGGAAACAAGTATAGCTAACGCAGAAAAAAGCTGAGCAAGAATGGAATGAATTATTTGCAAAATACGAAGAAGCTTATCCAGAACTTGCATCTGAATAAAAAATGGCATGAACTTGATGTTACTGACGAATTATTAAATGATAAAGATTTCTGGAAATTGAAAAAAGGTTGTGCTACAAGACAAGCATCAGGGAGATGTTTAAAATAATTAACATCATTCATACCAAACTTACTGGTGGTTCTGCTGACTTAGCACCATCAAATAAGAGTGATATGAAAATACTGGATTCTTTTCTCAAAAGAAGACAGAAGTGGACAAAATATACACTTTGGTGTTAGAGAACATAATGGTTGCTATAATTAACGCAATAGCTGCTCACGGTGGACTTAAAGCTACTGTGCTACATCTTCTGTATTCAGTGATTACATGAAAGGTGCAATGAGATTATCTAAGTTTAATGAACCTACCTGACTTATATATTAACTCACGATAGTATAGGTGTTGGAGAAGATGAATCAACTCATCAACCAATAGAACAATTAGCTGCATCTTAGAAGTTTACCAAACATGACAGTATTCAGACCAGCTGATCCAAATGAAACAGCCTGCTTGGTTCTATGCAGTAACAAACAAAAACTACACCAACTTCATTATATCAATAAGACAAAACTTTACCACTATACGATATAGATGGAAAAGTTGTATCATTAAAAGGGAGCTTATATATTAAAAAG
>VOFB01003311.1_pt1 | contig 27657 bp, 43 predicted proteins | sample 5384141 | NCBI WGS metagenome assembly VOFB01 (sample SAMN12384721, study PRJNA508395) | human gut metagenome | isolation source: healthy gut A | host: Homo sapiens | reverse complement strand
GGCAGGTGGTTGCTGCCGACCATAACGGTCGGATCCATCTGCGCTTCCATGGTCATGAGCGTCGGCATCATCGAGGTGGAAGTTGTCTTGCCGTGCGCCTGCCAGACAAAACCACGTTGTCATAATCGCGCATGAGGTGTCCCCATGCCTCGGCACGCTCCATGACCGGAATGCCCAGCTCATGGGCGCGGACGATCTCCGATTGTCATCATGCACACGGCAGCAGTACGCACGATGAGCGCGCACCCTCAACGTTCTCCGGCTTGTGCTCGTAGGTAATCTTTGCGCCCAGAGCCTCCAGCCTGCCGCGCGGTAACATCCGTACGCAGACGATCCGAGCCGGAAACCGGCACGCCGCGTCGAGCAGCAGTCACAGAGCGAGTTCGCTGGACACGCCGCCGATGCCGATCAGATGGATGCGTTCCTTATTTTTCAATGCTGGGCCAATAGACGAGCCATTTCCTAAGCCTCCTGTATTTTCGTTTATTAGATTTATTATAGTACAAAATCGCCCGGAATAAAATAGCTAACCGAGAAAAACTCCTGCCGGACCTGAAAAAAAGGAATATATGCTACCGGAAATACCGCTGCATATCGCTTATCCGCATCATTTAACAAAGTGTAGTTTGATTTTTTCGCATGTTTACGATAAATATCCTTAGGCATGCTGTCCTGTCCGGTCAGCACAAATACCGCAATATAAGGAGAGGCATTGTATGAGTATTGATTTTATCCGTCACCGCCGGTTTCGGTCACCATGCCACCGCAAAGGCCATCGGCGACATGGAATCCTGGGGGCGCGGAAGTTCACACGCTGGATGTTTTACGCCTATATCAGCAACCTGATCAAAACCACCATCGACAAGGGCTATCTGTTCTCCTCCAAGCACATGCACGCTGTACCGTCTGGTCTACCAGCTGGTCGAGAAACAACGGCGCAAGCTATTTTAACTCTGCGCCGAGCATTATCAATATCATCAACGCACTCGGTGCGTCAAGTTTGCTAAGGTCATTGCAACCATGTGCCCCGATGTTATCATCTGTACGCATGTTTTTGCAGCGCAGATGGTCGATGAACTGAAAAAGCGCAAAAACTCGCCGATATCGAGGACCATCAGCCATCGGACCTTACCACGCTCCACCCGTACTGGGAGGATGTGCCGCGCGTGCAATACATCGTCACCGCGAGTGAACTGCTCACCTACCGCTGTGTACAGCGCGGCATTCCGGAGGACCGCATCCTGCCGTTCGGCGTTCCGGTGCGCGAAATTCAACGAAAGCTGTCCGCGAGATGCGGCGGGCACAGCTCGGCAGTGACGGAAAATGACCATCCTGCTGATGTGGCGCAGCATGGCCACGCCGACCACGTGAAGAACATCGAAAAGCCTGTCGCGATCGCGCGCCGTTCGTTTTCTTGTCGTATGCGCAACGACAAAAGATGCTTCCACCATGTGAGAGCAGTTTGCCGCGCATTATCAGGGCAGCTGCAGGATCTATCTACGGCTTTGTATGCACAACGTAGAGGTGATGATGAGCGCGTCCGACTGCATTATTGTATCCGCCGGGCGGTCTTACTGTGTCCGAGGCTCTGGCGACCCGCCGATGCTGCTGTTCAGATCCGAGTTCCCCGGTCGCGAGCGTGAGCGCAATGTTGATTTTCTGGTCGGCAACGGCATCGCTCGCCAAAGCGCTTCCCGATCGACGAGGCGGTGTACGGAGCATGTTCTGCAATCCGGGTGCGGCTGGAGACCGAAATGCGGAGAGACCATGAGCGAGATTGCTCCATCCGGATGCCGCCCGAGCGGCTGGCTGAATTTGTCACTGGCAAACGATAGTACCGTGAAAAGGGAGTACCCGCAGGCGGGTGCTCTTTCGTGCCGTTGAAATTCCTACTGATTTACCTCGCCCTGCGCGCTGCATCCGACTGCGGCACCAGCGGTGTCAGCAGTCGTGAGTCAGGCTGCATCTCTCGTCTTCGGGATGGGCTGCGACTCCTCGTGATCCACTTTTTCGGTCATGCTGAGGACGCTGGTCGCAAAGAAAGCGTGCAGCATACGCATCTCGACACTGCGGTACGGCAGCAGCTCCATGCGGCATTCCTCGATAACGCCGATCATCTTTTGCCGAAACCATCCGGCGCATTGACCTTTGATGAGTGGTGGACGTCTCACGGATTCTCCTCCAGATAATCCATCAGACGGCTGAGCACCAGCTTGAGCGTTACCGTCTCACTCGGACGGATGGCTGCGATCATCCCGCGGAAACTCTCGATCATCCCTGTCTCGATCTTATCGCGCAGGTCATATATCGTCCCGATAATGCGCATAAAATGTGCATGCGTTGATATCCGCTTCGCGCACTACGTCGGTCACGGTAATGCTCTGGAAGTCCTTCTGTTGCATCAGCCGCGTCGGTACCTGCCGCAGCAGCTTTTCGTTCGTCGGATGCGCTTTATCCTCCACTTCTGCCATGGTATCCCCCCACTCCATTCATATTGTTTTTCCGTTCCATTTCGTAATTCGCATTTTAACGAACACATATAATATTTGTGTTCATTATCATCCACTCTTATCATATTTGATTATTGCGTTCGTTATCCTTATGTACTATACTATATCACGAAAAAGAAATCCTACACAATATCTATTTCTGAGAAAGATGGTGTTTTCTTTGTGAAACTTAAAGGACATAGCCCTGTTGACCTGATCATTAACAATCGAAAACTGATTGAAAAGATTTATATCGTACTGGTCATCTTCAGTTTGATCTATGTGCCAATGGTTGGGATCAACTACGATTTAACAAAATACCTGCCGGATTCGTCTCCGTCCGCACAGGCGCTGGACATTATGGAGGACGAATTTATCCCGGCATGGGCCGCGTCATGCTGGAGGATGTGACGCTGTACGAAGCCAAAACATAAAGGACCGTATCGCGGACGTTGACGGCGTGGATATGGTCATGTGGTGCGATATGGCTACCAATATCTACGGCTCGAGCGAATTCATCAACTACGACAATATCGACGACTACTACAAGGATAACACCGCCTATATGGATGTTATTTTCACCGACAAGGACTCGTCCAACCAGACCCACAAGGCGGTGCATGAGATTGAAAACATCGTCGGTGACAAAGGTCTGGTAGCAGGCTCCGCTGTATCGGATACCAACCTCGGCCCGACCATTAACAAAGAGGTCGCCCGTGTTATGGCACTGGCCGTCGTCATTATTTACATCATTCTGACGATCACGACCACCTCGTGGTTTGAGCCGGTGCTGTTCCTGTCCGTGCTCGGCATTGCAATCCTCATCAACATGGGCACGAACATCATCTTCCTCGGCGAGATTTCGTTCCTGTCCAACGCCGTTGGTGCGGTGCTGCAGCTGGCCTGCTCGATGGACTACTCCATCTTCCTGCTGCACGCCTTCACGCAGGCGCGCAACCGGTGCAGAACCCGAACAGGCGATGGCGAACGCCTGGCGAACCGCCTTTTCGTCCATCGGCGCTTCCGGCATGACGACCATCGTCGGCTTTGCCGCCATGGCGCTGATGAACTTCGGCATCGGCCCGGATATGGGCTTCGTACTGGCAAAGGGCATCGCGCTCAGTCTGATGACCGTGCTGCTGCTCATGCCGGCGCTCATCCTGCGTTCGCAGAACATCATTGCCAAGACGCAGCACCGTCCGTTTATCCCCAAACAGGGCCGCGGCATCGGTGAATTTGCGTACAAAATCCGCCGCATCGTATTTCTTGTGGTTGTTATCATCATCATTCCGTGCTACATTGCACAGGGTATGGCGAATTTCTCTTACGGCAACGAGGCCGTTGCAAACTCACCCGGTACACCGGTTTACGAGGCCGAGCAGCAGATGAATGCCAAGTTCGGCAAGAGCAACATGATGATTGCGCTTGTCCCGCCCGACAGCAACATCACCGAGAAAAGATGACCGAGGAGATCGACGACCTGTCCTACGTCAAGTACGCGCTCAGCCTGTCGTCCGTTCTGCCGGAAGGCATTCCCGAGGATTTCCTGCCGGAGAACATCACCAGCCTGATGCACTCGAAAACTGGGCACGCGTGATCATCAACGTGCGTTCCGCCGGTGAAAGTGACGATGCCTTCAAATTCTCGGACAACATCCGCGCGATCATTGACAAGTATTACCCGAACGAAACGACCTTTACCTTGTCGGCGTAACGCCGTCCACGCAGGATATTAAGGATATTATTGTACCGGACTACAACCGCGCGTCAACATCGTTTCCCTGCTGGGCGTAGCACTCGTTATCGCGATCACCTACAAGGCACTGATCCTGCCGATCGTCGCTCATCCCGATTGAATGCGCGATCTTCATCAACACCGCTCTGCCGTACATTTACGGTCAGCGAACCATGTACCTCGGCTTTATTATCGTCGGCTGTATCCAGCTGGGCGCGACGGTTGACTATTCAATATTGATGACCGGCAACTATCTGGATGCCCGCTCACAAAAGGGGATAAAAAGGAAGCCGCAATACGGGCGGTATCGGTCAGCGCCGAATCGGTTATGACCTCCGGCCTGATCGTTATGACGGTTGCCTACGGTCTGTACTTTATGACCTCGGTCGAAGCGATTTCCGGTCTGGGCCAGCTGATCGGCCGCGGTGCGCTGATCTCGGTCATTCTCGTACTGTTCTTCCTGCCGATGTGCCTGATGCTGTTCGACCGCTGGATCGTCAAGTCGGATTACGCAGAAAAAGAAGCACGCCAAGATGAACAAGATCCGCGCGACCAAGATCAAGCTGCCGATTCTGAGCGAGCTGCACCAGCAGCGCGTCAACCTGCAGAACCAGATCCGCGAAAACCGCAAGGCACGCAACAAGGAGCTGCGCCTCAAGCTCAAGAACCTGATGAACGGCGATGGCTTCAAGCTGCCGCAGAACTACACGCCGCCGACGCAGGAGCCGTCCAAACAGCAGCAGACCGAAGAATCCGCACACAAGCGCATGATCGGCAAAAAAGCTGCGTATGCGTATCCATAACCGCATTGAGATGCGTAAGGAGCAGCTTTTGAACAGCTGGCCCAGCGTCTCGGCAGCGACAAGAATAAGCCGAACGACAGCCAGAATGACAACCAGAACGATAATACGGAGGAGAACGACCATGAAAACAGATAAGCTGCGCCGACTGACCGCAGCCTCGCTTGTTCTTGCGTTCACGCTGCCGCAGGCGGCACAGGCCGCCGCGCCCACGGTAGAAACCGACGAATCGGTATATATCAACATGGATTACTACGGTGCGCCGACCAATACGCGCATCGTAAAGGGTGTCAGCCTGAACGGCCACACCGAGTTCACCGATTTCGGCAGCTACGCAGATGTGTACAACATGAGCACCTACGACGAGCCGGTCATCAAAGGACAATTCGGTGTACTGGAAGCTGTCCGACACCAGCAAGCAGCGCTTCTACTACGAGTGCATCCCGACCGACAAGGTCAATATCCAGATGCCGTGGAACTTTGATGTTTCCTACAAGCTGAACGGTGTTTCGGTCAAGGCGGAGGACTGTGCAGGCGCAAACGGTCTGGTGGAGATCACCATTCACGCGGTGCCGAACAGCTACGCAAGCGACTACTACAAAAACAATATGATGCTCGTCTGCGGCACCGGTATCGACATGAGCAAGGCGCTTTCCATTGATGCACCAGGTGCACAGGTTCAGTCCGTGGGAACCTACAAGCTGGTCGTATTCATGGGGATGCCGGGCGAGGAAAGCACGTTCACCGTGCGTATCGGCTCGAATAACTTTGAGAACATGGGTATGTTCATGTTTATGACGCCAGCTACTCTGTCCTCGCTGGATATCATCTCCGACCTGAAGGACGTCAAGGACCGCCTGAGCGATTCCAGCGACAGCCTGTACTCCGGCATGAGCAGCATGCTCGACACCATGCAGTCCATGCAGAACGGCATGGGTACGATGTCGAGCGGTATTTCGGGCATCAACGCCGTGCGCCAGCAGCTGATCAAGGACCGCGGCACCATTGATCCCAAGACCGATGCCGCGCTGACCGCTCTGGAAAAACTGACTGGCGAAAGCGATTCGCTGATTCCGGAGCTGAACAACACCAAGGACACGCTCGTTAAGCTGAACGCGACTACGAACAGCATTCTCAATACGCTCGAGGAGTCCGGTGCAGATATCACTGAGTATCAGACACTTCTCAAGAACATCAAGACCTCGCTGGGCAACCTTGAAAACCTGATGGACGATCTGGACGATAAGACGGGTTCGGAGTGGCTGTATATCGACAGCCTGAAGAAAAATATCTCCGATATGCAGAAAGATCTCAAGGCACTGCGCAACGATTTAGATAACCTCAGCGACCCTGTCGGCAGTATTTCGTCCGATGTTGTTTCTGCAATCAGTAACGTACAGGATATACTGAAAGACCTGAACGACTACGGCCTCATTTCCGATGACCGCTATAAGAGTATTAACGGCACACTGGACACCATGAAGAATAACAGCTCTAATCTCGGTGATTCTTTGCAGGATGTGAGCAGCGATTTGTCCAGCCTGAGCGGCCCCTTTAACAATTTCCTGGGAACCACCAGTGATGTGCTCGACAATCTGGACGACATCTGCGACATTCTCGACGATTACAAGGGTCTCGGTCAGGACTTCACCGCCGAGGGCAAAAAGCTGACCGAGCTGGCAAACACCACGCTCGACCGCGTCAACCAGCAGCTGACCGAGATTCCGGCACTGACCGAGTCGCTCAACCAGCTGACCTCGATCACCTCGTCCTCCATCGACAAGGGCACCGAGCTGATCGGTACCACCACCAAAACGCTCACCGCGTCCTACCAGCTGCTCGACACGGTCAACAGCACACTGCGTTCGGTTCGCAGCGACGCGGATGCCAGCACACAGACCACGCTCGACGGCCTGCTCGATGTGCTTGATAAGGCTTCCCGCTCGAACAGCTCGAATAAGCTGCAGAACGCGACCGATGATATTCATAATGCCATCGACAACGCTAAGACCGACCTTGAGGACGATACCAACATCCTCAATATCGACTCCTCGGCCGACCTGCAGTCTGTCACGAGCAGTATGAACCCGACACCGAGCAGTCTGCAGTTCATCCTGCGCACGCAGGGAGATTTCGACCGACGATGACGATGATGCTGTCACCTCGGATCAGGATGCTGCCGACGAAGGCGTTCTTGCGCGTATCGTGAATATCTTCAAGAAGCTCGCAAGCGCGATTTACGGCGTATTTGTTTCGGAAGAGTAACCGCATATAGACCAAAAAGGACAGGAAAATTTCCTGTCCTTTTTTCTTATCCACAGGTTGTGGATAATTGCGTAACCGTATGGTATGAAACCGTTTGTCAAATCCATTGATATCATCGACATCGATTGGTGCAATTCAAGTAGAAACAGCGGGGTGAGGTCCCCCCGCCGTTCCACAGAGAATCACACGATAACAAATCAAAATTCGCATAAAAAACGGTTCCGTCTCCGGAACCGTTTTTCCTATCCATTATCATGCGCGAATCTTCTCGCCCATCTCCGCGCTTGCGTGACTGAGCACCGGAAGCAGCACCGCACCAACGATAATGCCCGCAATGCCCTGCACGATATTCATCGGCACGCCGAGAACAACCGCGGCTGCCGCAGCGCCCATGCTGCTGCCCATCACGACTTCCATGCCGACCTCATACACAAAAGTAGCCCAGAACCATAATGATCTCTGCCGGAATGCCGCACAGAACCACACGGGTAATCGTATTCATGCCCTTGCCTGCCATGCGGTGATACAGCCAGCCGCCGAGCAGAGCGGTCAGCGCCTTGATGGCGAACGTACCCGGCACCCAGGCCATATAACCGCCGAACAGGTCGGCCAGCATCGAGCCGATACCGGCTGCCAGTGCACCCAGACCGGGACCGAGCAGAATGCCGCAGATCAGCACCATGCCGTCACCGAGATGAATGTAACCCTGTGTCGGTGTCGGAATGCGGATGATCATCGTAGCAACTGCCGTCAGTGCCGCCAGCAGTGCTGCCAGCACAAGCTTTCTGATGTTTTTCCTGTCATATCGCATACCCTCTTTTCCAGTAATTCTGTCTGTGCCTATTGTATGCGATATTGTGGCTTTAGAAAGTGTCAGTTCACGCAAGTTTCACAAGGTCAGTTTCAGGCATTTGCCTTGAAATTATTGATGTAGTAATCGCCATTTTCGTCGTCCATCACAACGCAGACCAGCTTGCCCTTGGAGACAACCTTGGCCTCATCAACGCCTACGCAGATCCACGTGCGCGGGTCAACCGTGGTCTTGAGCTTAGCCGCCGCGTCTGCGGCCTGCTTTTTTCATCCGCAAAGCGCAGAACAACGATGGAATGTGCCTGCGAGGTAATCATAGACTCGGAGGCCACGCCTGCCTCAAACTTGATGTCATCCGTACCAAGGTACCAGAACAGGCCGCGGCTCATGCCGTCCTCACCCATGCCGTTGTAGAGTGCCTCCTCGGCAACGCCCATGCCGCCGAACGGACGCGCACCGTAAATCTTGCTCACCAGTGCGGAAAGCTGCTCGTCCACCTTGACGGTCTCCGGCTGCTCCGGCTCGGTCACCTCCGGCTTTTTATAGCCCCAGACAGCCTCGCCGTACTTCTTCATGAACAGGTCGTAATTCTCGTTGTAGCGCTTCTTATACACGCTTTCGATCTGCGGGTCGAAGGTGTAAGCCGTGCCGTCAATGGTGATCTCGGTCCACGCGTGAACCGACTCACTGCCCTTGGGCGAAACGCCGGTGCCCGGAATCGCCTGTGCATCAAAGCCGACCTGACGGGCGAGGTAAGTAAAAAGCCTGCCGCCCACGAGTAGCAGTTGCCCTTGTGGGTCTTAAGCATATCGGTCGCGGAGGTCAGCGCCCAGTCGCTCTTCGAAGTGTCAGCCGCGCCGATGCCGAGATAGCCGAACGTATTCTTCGCGTAATCATACACCGCACGCAGCTTCTGCTGCTGGGTCATGCTGTCCTTGACAACGCTCTTTACTGCCGAAGCCAGCAGCGCGTCCAGCTCGGTCGAGCCGGTGATGTAATAGCCGTTGTGGTCAAGCTCGAGCGAGCCGATGAACTTGTCATGGTCAAACTGCTTGTCCTCGTTGACATGGAACAGCTTGCCGCCAATGTTATGCCAGCCCGGCGTCAAATCAGTAGTCTCCTTTATCGAACGAAGTCCACTTTTCGGAGCCGCTCGACTTGTCAAACTTATGGTCGGTGGTTGCCTCAAGCATATCCCAGTATGCCCAGTGCGTGTTCGGCACATCCGGCATAATACGGATGCCCTCACTCGTATTGATCGTAAACTCATCCGCCTGACGGCCGAGCACACGGTTGAGGATGGTTACCGTCTCCGCACGGGTAATCGGCGCATTCGGGCGGAAATTCGTGCCTGCCGAAATCCAGCCCTGCGCCAGAGCGGTCTGCACCGCATTGTACGCCCAGTTGGTCTTGGGTACATCAGCGAACGACTTGTCCGTGCCGATGTCGGTGTGCGGGAAGCGCGACAGAATCGCTACAAACTCCGCACGGGTAATCTTAGCGTTCGGCTTGAACGTGCCGTCCGTGTAGCCGTTTACCAGACCGAAACCGGTCATTTGACGAACAGCGTCCGCATACCACGCGGAAACCGAAACGTCATTAAACAGATGGTCCTCATTCTCGACCTTGTTCACCAACAGAGAGGCCAGCAGCTTGCTCGCCTCTGCACGGGTGATGGACGCATCCGGACGGAAGGTGCCGTCGGTGTAGCCGTTCATATACTGCATATGCTCTGCGGTATTCAGCTGCGGCTGCGGCGCCGAATTCTGAGCCGCGCACGCGGAAACCGGCAGGACTGCCGCCATGAGTGTCGCAAGCATACCTGCGGTCATTCGCTTTTTCATCATACTTTCATACTCTCCTTCAGATCGTTTTCGGGGATAGTATTGAATTAGACGGAATCACTCGTCATTTGGTTCCCCTGTTTTGCTCATCTTTTTACTTTTTTCTTTTTCGGGATCGAGCACGACCGGAATGAGCGCTGCCGCCAGCTTGCCCTTGCCGCGCTGCTTGACGTAGAAGAAGCCGATGATGGAAAACGCGATCGCACCGATGCAGTTGACCTGCAGATCCTTCATCGTGTCGATCAGGCCAATATCCAGATAGCCGCCAAGCTGCTCCGTCCAATCCTCACCGTTGACAATGACCGACTCAATCTGCACATGCACCGGCACATTCAGGCCGTCCGGGTTGAGCGACACCGTGTTGACCTCGTGCACGACATAGTCCTTCTGCATGTCCGTGTTCATCACCTGATCAGCGGTGAACTCGAAAAATTCCCACAACACGCCGACCGTCATGGAGAAGCAGAACGCCACGATAGCCAGGAACAGCGGCGACAGCTTGAAGGTAAACCGTTCGCTTCGGTTAAACAAGTCAACCAGGCAGAAGCCGACCGCCGCGACCAGAAATCCGTTTATCGTGTGCAGCATGGTGTCCCATCCGGGAATGATGGTGTAGAACGAATTGATCTCGCCCAGGATCTCTGCGGCATAGATAAAGCAGTAGATGATAGCTTCCATCATCGGCGGGATGTCGATGGCAAGCTGTTTTTCAATCAGCGTTGGCATCGCCAGCAGCACGAGCGACAGCACGCATACGAACATATTCTCATACCGCTGCATGAACGCACAGCGTATGAATGTCAGCACGACCAGAAGCGACAGTACGCCGCGAATAGTCAGTCTGCGGCGTACGCGGCGGCGCTGCTCCGTGACACGCTGCTGTAATTGTTTTTTATCCATATTTGTTAACTCCTTGAAGTAATCGCGAAAAGAGTAAAAGAGAGAACAACGTGTTTCGTTGTTCTCTCTATAGTTTGTGTATTGCTTACAGGACGTAAACCTGCGTGGTCTCGTACACCTCGTAAACCTTCTTGAGCGGGCCATCTCGGTGCCGGCCAGACGGGCACATGCACGGCCCATCGCAACGGCGTAGCGTGCCACCTCGTCAAACTTCATGCCCGCGTGCATAGCGTTTGCAATCGCGCCGACCATTGCATCACCGGTACCGACCGCACCTTCGTCGTAGATTTTCGGAGTGGTAGTAACGTACAGCGACTCCGGCTCGTCCTTTGCGGTCAGCAGAGCTCCCTCCTGACCCATGGAAACACAAACAGCCTTTGCGCCCATATCCAGCATCCTGCGTGCGGAATGTACAACGACCTCGGGATCGGCGGACGGCTTGTCGCCGACAGCCTCAGCCAGCTCGAAGATGTTCGGCTTTACAAAGTCCGGCTCGCACCCCAGTGCCTCCTGCAGCAGCTCGCCCTGTGCGTCGATGATCAGCTTGCAGCCGTGCTTCTTGATGGTCTTGCACAGCTTACGGTAGTTCTTCAGCGGGAACTCCGGCGGCGTAGAACCCGACAGAACGAAGATATTGCCCTCGTCCAGATAGTTCTCCATGCGGTCGAGCAAACGCAGGAAATCCGAATCATCCAGCTTGTTGCCCGGCTCATTTACCTCGGTATGGCCGCCCTGCGCATCAATGATCTGCGTATTGACACGGAGTTGTCCCGCAATATCAACAAAATCGTGGTGAATGTCCGCTGCTGTCAGCATGTCCTTCATAATGCGGCCGTTTGTGCCCGCACTGAAGCCAAGCGCAATACTGCTGCCGCCCAACGCCTTGATCGCGCGCGACACGTTGATGCCCTTGCCGCCCGGTTCCAGATGACTGGACACCGCGCGATTGAGCTTGCCCACCTGCAGCGGGTGCTCGATCCGCTGCGTACGGTCCAGTGCAGCGTTAAGCGTTATCGTGATAATCATGGGACGCCCCTCCTGAAATAAAATTTCCCTCATCGCGGCTCCGCATTTGTCCCGTGCGAATAACCGCGTTCTTCTCTAATATATATTTTACAAAATCCGGTCCATAATGTAAATGGTTTTTCTTGATGTTAGCCGCATTTAACCGGGTTGTTTTGTACCCAAACTTTATTTGATCCAACCGCAGTCACCGCACCACGGACACTCCACTGTTTGCCCGTGACTTTTTGCTTCCGCGCCGCACATCGGACAGCGCATTTTGCCGGTTTTCGGCAGCGGTTTCGGCACCGGTGGCTCTTCGTTATTGTGATGCCGCGGATGCAGCATCCACCATAGAAACCCGCCTACCAGCAGCAGATTTACAATGATCGTAACGAGTTCGCCATCTATCATCCGGCATGCCTCCTCACTTGTGGTACTTGCCGCCTGCCGCGATATTGAGCGCGCGGTAAATCTGCTCGAGCACCATCACTCTTGCTAAATGATGCGGAAACGTCATCGGTGACATGGACAGCCGCAGCGCCGCCTTCTTTTCACCCGCTCGGACAGGCCGCACGAGCCGCCGATGAGCACGCAGATCTTGCTTGTCCCCGATACGGTCAGCTTTCCGAAATAGTCCGCCAGCTGCTCAGAGGACATCGGCTTGCCTTCGACACATCGCAATCACAGACGCGCCGGGCAGCAGCTTGCTCTCGATGAGCGCGGCTTCCTTTTCGAGCGCCTGCGCGATCTCACCCCCTCAGAGGGCGTCTGCGGCAGACGCTGCTCGGGCAGCTCGATGATTTCTAATTTACAATATGCGCCGAGGCGCTTGGTATATTCCTTGACAGCGTCCGCCCAGAATTTTTCTCCGAGCTTTCCGACGCAGATCAGCCGGACAGAGAGCATAGTTTTCCTCCCCAAACGATACCGGATGCTCCATGTGCTCCTTTTGGTGCAACAAGCACCTCGCACGCGGGCAGCCCGCGCAGCGCCGACAGCGTTTGCTGCCGCGCCAGCTCCGGCATGTTGTTTTTCACTCAGGTGCGCCAGCACGAGCGTTCGCGTGCCGCTTTTCACCAGATCCGCTGCAAATACGGCGCAGTCCGGATTGGACAGGTGCCCGCTCGGTCCGGCAACACGCATCTTGAGCGAATACGGGTACGGACCGGCCTGCAGCATGTGCGGGTCATGGTTGCTCTCCAGCACGACCATTTCACAGCCGCGCAGAAGCTCGGCCGCATCGCGCGGCACAAAGCCAAGGTCGGTCGCAAAGCCGAACCGGCTGCCGCCGTGCTCGAATATGTAGCCCGTGCTCTCGGCTGCGTCATGCGGCGTCGGAAACGGCACAACGTCCACATCCCTGACCCAGAAGCGCTCACCGCTGTCGAATATGTTCAGACGGTCGGCGTACTCCGGATTCTTCTCCTCGAAAGCCTCGGCTGTGCCGCGAGTGGCAAACACCGGCGCCTTCGCTTTTTTAAGAAACATCGGCAGTCCCTTCACATGGTCGATGTGCTCATGCGTCAGCACCACCGCCGAAATATCCTCCAGCGTGAGCGACAGTGCCTTCAGCGCAGTCGGAATCCTGCGCAGCGACACACCGAGATCGATCAGGATCGCGGTGCCGTCCGCCATATATAAGCCGCAGTTGCCGCTCGAACCGCTGGCGATACTGTAATAATAATGCTCTGCCATGGTACTCCTTCAGCAGTTGTTTTCATCCGTTTGTGTGCTGCAGAAAGGCGGTTCGCGTTAGAATCATCGGTGTGACGTTTCCGCAGTAGAATGCGAACGATTCCCCGGCAATCTCTGCCCCGAATCCGGTAAGAATGTGCACCGTTGCGTCTCTCGCTTCGAGAAAAATGTTATCCACATCCTGTGTAAAAAACATCGTCCAGCACACGTTTCAGCAGAAAGGTTCCCTTGTGCTGTCCGCGCAGCCTGCGCGCGACCGTGATGCGGCCCATGTGCCACTGCCCACCCTCACGGTAAATGGCCGCTGTGCCGACGAGTTCGCCGTCCTGCTCCATGCACCACCACTGCGGCTGCTTATCCGCCGGGATGAAGTTCAGCTCCTTCGGAATATCCTGCTCGTCCGCGAAAATCTGCGCGGCAAAAGCGAGAACCGCATCCATGTCCGCATCAGACGCACGCCGAACCATACACTCTGCTTTCATTCTGCTCATCTGCCTTATATTCTGCAAAAAGGCGAAAGGATGCTCCCTCCGCCTTTTTTCCTCATTACAATTAGAAATTACTTGTTCTCGGCGCTTTCCGGAATCTCGGAGCGATACATATCCGCACCCAGAGCAACAAACTTCTCTACGAGCGTCTCATAGCCGCGCTCGATGTTCTGCACCTGCTCGACCTCGGTAACACCCTTCGCTGCCAGACCGGCGATGACCATCGCCGCGCCTGCACGCAGGTCGTGTGCACGGACCGGAGCACCATTCAGCTCCCTGACACCCTCAACAACCGCGATCGCGCCATCCACATGAATGTTCGCACCCATGCGGGTCAGCTCCTCGGTATAGCGGTAGCGGCTGCCCCAGATCCCCTCGGTGATGATGCTGGTGCCCTCTGCCAGACACAGCGCCGTCGTCATCTGCGGCTGCATGTCGGTCGGGAAGCCCGGGTACGGCAGGGTCTTGATGTTGGTCTTGGTCAGCTTGCCCTCGCGGCGAACGAGCACCGCATCGTCAAACTCGGTAACCTCAACGCTCATCTCACGCAGCTTTGCGGTGATGCACTCCAGATGACGCGGAATAACATTCTTCACCAGAACCGAACCGCCGCAGGCTGCAACGGCTGCCATGAAGGTGCCCGCCTCGATCTGATCCGGAATGATGGAGTAACTGCCGCCGTGCAGGCTCTCTACACCGCGGATCTTGATCACATCGGTGCCGGCGCCCTTAACATCCGCACCCATTGCATTCAGGAAGTTCGCCAGATCGACAATGTGCGGCTCCTTCGCGCAGTTCTCCATAATCGTCTGACCCTTGGCCAGAACGGCTGCGAGCATGATGTTCATGGTCGCGCCGACCGTAACAACGTCAAAATAAATATGTGCGCCGTGCAGGCCGTCCTCGGGTGCCTCGACCCGGATGTAACCGCCCTTGGGCAGCGTTACCTTTGCGCCCAGAGCTTCAAAACCCTTTGATGTGCTGGTCGATCGGACGGACGCCGCCGAAGTTGCAGCCGCCTGGCATTGCTACCTCGGCAAAGCCGTACTTGCCGAGCAGCACGCCGAGCAGATAGTAGGATGCGCGCAGCTTGCGCTCCAGCTCGTGCGGCTTGAGACTCGGGTTCTGCGTATTCTGGATTTCCAGCGTAGTGGCGTTGATCTGGCGGATCTGCGCGCCCAGCTCACGCATGATCTCCATCTGCAGCGTTACATCAATGATCTTGGGCACGTTTTCAAGACGAACCGGGCCATCTGCCAGCAGAGCCGCCGGCACGATCGCGACCGCCGCGTTTTTTGCGCCCGAAATCGTAACCTCGCCGTTGAGCGTTTTACCGCCGTTGATTACATACTTGGTCAATCCACCTACTCCTCACTAAGCCTTGGCGCGGAAATCTCCGCGTTTTCTCCGAATACTGTATCTTATGTCAGCGAATGACTGTCCGTGCCGATCCTCTTTGCAGGCAGCTCCGACAGCGGCTAAACCCATTCGCGTAAAATCTCACTAATACATTTTACCACAATTTCAGATAAAGAAAAGCAGTTTTTCAGTTTTCTTCACCGATAATCGTCTTTTTGTCACAATCCACCAAATATTCGCCTGTTTCGGTGTCAATCTTCCAAGTAGGTGTAAGACGAATACGGCGGCTGCTGTCGGTTTGCATACGGTAACCGGCCGTCATCGACTCGATCGTACCGGTTTCGCCGCTTTCTGCGGCAAACTGCAGCAGAGCATCTGCTGCGCTGCAGGTAATGCTGATGCCGTTCGCGGTGGTATACGGCGTGCCGAAGCTCCACAGTCCGATGAGCGACACCGAGCCGTCTCCGCCAGAAAAGTCCAGTGTCAGCCGCCGATTGTGCACCGGCAGTCCGGCGACCGAGCCGGTCAGCGTAACTACCGTGTCCTCCGCCGTCCAGCCGGCCTGCTCGGCCTGAAAGCCCCACCGGCTGCACAGTCGGCGCGCCTGCTCGAGCGCTTCCGATGCGGAAGTCGGCGCAGATTCAGTCAGCGTATAGTCCGCCTGCACATTGCCGTCCGCCTGCCACTCGAGCGTGCCCCTGTCGCTCTCAAAGCGCACCGTGCCGTCCTCCTGCTCGGTGCGTTCAGCGTGTTCGCCCAGCATGGCGGCTGCGACTTTTTCCTCATCTGCGCGGCTGCGGTCGAGCGACAGCTCGGGCAGCGTGATGTCCTCCGGAAACGAGAACGCCGTATCCAGCTGCATCCCTCTGGCTCTCACCAGCGTGCGCAGATTGGCCTCAAGCTCACTCGTTCTCCGGTGGCTTTGCCAGCCGCGTACCGCCAGATTGCCCAGCAGAAACAGATTGATCGTAAGCAGTATTGCGATCAGTATATTTTTGACTTTATCCCATTGCAAGCGCTCTCATCTCCCTTCTGCGGTCACTCTGTCGCATTTTTCAGATAGAACCGGCTCGGTACATACTGTCCGTCCTGTGCCCGGTAGGCTGCCATCAGACCGCGTTCCGCGCCGGAGGCTCCGGCTGCCGCCTGTTTTGCGGGCATGACCGTGCGTTTGCCGCCGGTCGGCTGAAATTTCTGCAGCCGAATCGTTGCCGTGCGCAGCGCATTGCCATCGAATACGAAGGTTGCAAAGTCCGCGTCACCGAGCACCGGCACGCCGCTGTACATCTGCAGAAAAATCAGTGTGGTTTGCTCGCCGCTGCGCTCCACCGCGTACAGCGACGCATGCGTATCCGTATCGCCCGCTCGCTGCGCCGCATCGAGAATCAGCCGGGCGCAGTCCAGCTGTGCATCCAGCGCCGCCGCATCCGTGATATCGCTTTCGTCATAAGCGCTCACCGTTGCCGAGCCGTCCGTGGACGCGTACTGTACCAGACCGGACGCATTCAGCCGCAGCGTGCTCGTATCATCGAGGAACACGCGGACAGTTCCGTCCTGCTCGTTGTAAAAATCCGTGTAGGCCGTGTAGCCGAATGCACCGAGCAAATCCTCCAGTCCGGTGCCGCTCTGTGCGGCAAACAGATTGATCTGCGCCGGCTTCAGCACCGGAAGCGACAGCGCCTCGCTGTCGAACAGCAGCGTTTCCGGATAGACCGCATACGCATCTCCCGCAAAGCTGCATGACAGACCGCGGAAGTTCTTCTGTGCCTCCTCGAGTGCATTCTGCGAGACCGCTGCATCCGCAGCATACAGCCTGCCGTCTGCCATGCGGACAAACAGCCGCTGCACACCGGCGGCATACACCAGTGTTTCGACCTGCAGTCGGGCATTATCCTTCCACGAGCCGCCCAGCCAGCCCGCAATAGACTGCATCGGGATCGCACCGTGGTAGCGCAGCAGCGCACAGCTGCCCGACCGCAGAGCCGTGCACAGCTCACTCTCATCAGCTTGCCGCAGCCCCTCACCTGTGAGCGCCTGCGACCACAGCGAACGCGTTGCCGTGATGCCGGCGTCAATATCGGTCAGATTGTACTGCACGCCGTACAGCTTGCCGTCAACGGTCAGCGCCATCTGTGCCGGATCCGCCGCCGAAACACCGGAGGACCGTATCTCATAGCCCACCGCACCGCCTACAAAGCGGTCGTGCAGACGGCGGAGTGCGCTGTCTGCAGGCATTTGCGCAATGTTCAGACCCATCAGCCAGTTTACCGCGCACAGCACGCCCATCAGTCCGCACAGCACCAAAAGCGAGATATTCTTTTTGCTGTGTTCTTCGCTGAGCGTTTCGCACCTCTCATACCTTATCCCCCTGCCGTGCGGCTTGAGGTCGGTCGGAAGCGTGATCGTCACGGTCGTGCCCTTGCCGTATTCACTGGTCAGAGCAATCTTGCCCTCGTGCTGCTCAACGATCTCCTTGGCGATCGCCAGACCCAGCCCGGCGCCGCCCGCGGCGCGGGAGCGTGCCTTGTCCACGCGGTAGAATCGCTCAAACAGGCGCGGCACATCGTCCGCCGGAATGCCGACACCGTTGTCCTCAACCGTGACGCGCACATGGTTTGCGCCTGCGCGCTGTGCCGTCAGACGGATCCTGCCGCCCGAAGGCGTGTACTTGACCGCGTTGGACAGAATATTTACCACAACCTGCTCGATGCGTTCTCTGTCTCCGACCATCGGCGGCAGGTTCGGCTCGGTCTCAACGAGGATCATGTGACCGCTGTCCTCGGCGGTCAGCTTCATGGCATTCGTCACCTTTTTTCAGCAGATCGGACACCGAGAACCGCGTCATACGCAGCTCCATCCGTCCGTAATCCAGCTTGGAAAGCGTCAGCAGATCGGTGACAATACGCGCCATGCGCTCGCTCTCGCTCGAAATAACGCCCAGAAACTGCTTTTCCGTGTCAAGCGGCAGCTCTCCGGCGGCATCGAGCAGCGTTTCGGTGTACGAGCGGATATTCGTCAGCGGCGTGCGCAGCTCGTGCGACACGTTTGCCACAAACTCGCGGCGTGCGTCATCCAGACGGCGCTGCTCGGTGACATCGTGAATGACGGCGATGACGCCGCCCTCGCCGTCCAGTGCGCCGTAAGGCGCCAGCGTGACGGACAGCACGCGCCCAAATCGCGTAATCTCGTTCGTAAGGAAGCTGCGCGAGACGGTTTCATCCGTATCCGGCATGTCCAGATCGGCGAACATCTCATCAAAGCTCAGCTTCTGCTCTACACGCACGCCCAGCAGATTTTCGGTTGCCGGATTCATGTGGATGAGCGTGCCGTCGGTCGTGAAGGCGGCTACGCCGTCGGTCATGTGCAGGAACAGCGTGTTCAGCTTGTCGCGCTCGCCCTGTACCTCGCCGACCGTGTTTTTCAAACGGTGCGCCATGTAATTGAACGAACGGGTCAGCTCGCCGATCTCATCCGACGACTGCACGCCGAGGTCCTGATCAAAGTTGCCTTCCGCGATCGACCGCGCCCCTCGGTGATGCGCTCGATCGGCGTGGTGATGGTCTTGCTGAGCAGGAAGGACAGCAGGATAGCCGCCAGCAGGCCGAACATCATCGCCTGCATGACAATCTGAAGAACCGCCACGACAGATCGGAAATCTCCCGCTTGTTGTCCGCGATATACACGATGTAGTCCACCGCACCGTCGCCGTTCTTGTCAAGCGGCACCGCAATGTCCATAATGCTGTCGGATACCGCCGAGCGCGTTCCGGTCTCTCCTGCCATTGCGGCAATGACGTTGCTCGTGCGGGTGACGGATACGTTCGGGTTGGAGCCGTCAAGGAAGCCGCCCTCACTGTCGAGAATAGCATAGTTGCGGTAATCGTCAATGCCGAGTCGGCTCTTGTGGGCATCTATGATGGTTTTCAGACCATCCGTGCCGGGTTCGGCAGCCGCCTCCCTGCATGGAGCGGATGGTGTCGGTCGTGAACACCGCCTGCATCTGCTCATAAAAGCTGTTCAGATAGAAGGTGTTGATACTGTTGATCAGAAACGTGCCGACCACCGCCATAACGGATACGATCAGCAGCACCAGAATCAGCACCAGTTTTCTGTGTAGTGAACGGAACATAGCTTACTCCCCGTCAGCAAAGTAATATCCCATGCCTCTTTTTGTGATGATGTATCTGGGACTTGCCGGTTCATCCTCGATCTTCTCGCGCAGACGGCGAATCGCCACGTCCACCGCACGCAGGTCGCCGTAGTAGTCATAGCCCCAGACCTGCTCCATCAGCTCCTCGCGCGAAAAAACGCGCCCCGGCGCCGCGGAAAGAAAGCACAGGATGTCGAATTCACGCGCCGACAGCTCCAGCGGACGCCCGTTTTTGTACACCATGCCGTTGTCCTTGGAAACACGCAGACCGCCGCCGGTCGGCGCTTCCGCCTTTTCCCTGTCCTCTCCTGCGTAGGTACGGCGCATGTTCGCCTTGACGCGCCATCAGCTCACGCATGGAGAACGGCTTGGTGATATAGTCGTCTGCACCCAGCTCGAGACCCATGACCTTGTCGGTCTCTTCCTCGCGCGCGGTCAGCATGATGATCGGCGTGTCCTTTTCCGCGCGCACCCGCCTGCAGACCTCGAAGCCGTCCATCTCGGGCAGCATCACGTCCAGCAGAATCAGGTCGGGCGCTTCCTCAAGCGCGCAGCGCAGACCTTCCGCGCCGTCATACGCCGCGAGTGTGTCGTAGCCCTCACGCTGTAAATTGAATACCAGAATGTCTGAAATGGCCTTTTCGTCCTCAACCACAAGGATTTTTTTCTTATCCAAACCCTTTCCTCCTCTGCACTCTCCAATCTCCACTCTTATCTTAGTAAAGATTCTTCAGCTTTGCTCTATACATAGCCGCCACCGTTTTTGCATCGCGGATCTCGTCCCGCTCGATCATTTTCTCTACCTCTGCGATCGGCAGTCGCACGACCTCGACAAATTCGTCCTCATCCGGCTGCATTTCGCCTTCGGTCAGGTCAAGCGCGGCAAACAGATAGGTCACCTCGGTCAGAAAGCCGGGAGACGGATAGATCGCGCCGAGCGGCACGATGCGTCCGGCGGTACAGCCGGTTTCTTCTTTTCAGCTCGCGGATGCCGCATTCCTCGGCGTCCTCCGGGCCGTGGTCCATCTTGCCGGCGGGCATTTCGAGCAGCTCGGTATCGAACGCATAGCGGAACTGCCGCACAAGAATAACGTTGCCGTCCTTGTCGATCGGCAGCACGCCGACACCGCCAACATGCTCACAGACCTCGCGCGGCGCGGTTTTGCCGTTCGGCAGCGATACCTCGTCCACACGAGCGGTCATGATCCTGCCTCTGAACTTATATTCGCTGGAAAGCTGTTTTTCTGTCATATCCATAGAAAAATCCTCCTTAATCAGCTGCATTTACACAGCGCAGGATATAGGCGGTCTCCGGCGGGACGGATACGATCAGACCGTCCGGGTCGGCGTACGCGAAGCCCTCGCCGCTGAGCAGGTCGAGCGCATACAGCGCATCAATTTTTGTTTCCCGCATACTGGTGTCCGCGGTTGACCACGATCACCAGACGCGAATCTCCGCTCGTGCGCTCGTATCGCAGCAGTGCACCGGCTGTCGTATCGCTGAACTGCAGGTCGCCGTCCGCGAGCGTCTGCTCCTCGGCACGGATTTCGCACAGCTTGCGGTAGAACGCAAGCAGCTCCTGGTTTTCGTGTCCCCACGGGTAGGTCCGGCGGTTGAACGGGTCCTCGAAGCCCTGCTGACCGGCCTCATCACCGTAGTAAATGGTCGGAGAACCCGGCATAGTGAACTGGATGACTGCCGCCATCCGCAGGCGGCGCAAGGCGATTTCAGACGGTCCGGCGGCAGCTGATAGTGTGCGCGGCCGTTTCTGTCCATCTTCCACTCGTTCTCGGTTACGCCGAGAAGGGTGAGCGCACGCGCGGTGTCATGCGTACCTACAACGTTCATCAGGTTGTAGAACACGTCCCGCGGGTAGTTTTCGCGGATGCACTCCATGCTCTCCGCGAAATGCTCGGCAGTGCCGCCGTTCAAAAAGCCGAGGATGGCGTCTCGCAGCGGGTAGTTCATGACGGAATCCAGTTCGCCGCCCTGGAAATAGCGCCGACGCTCGGAGTACGCAATTTTTTTGGACGCATCCTCCCATACCTCACCGATGATGAGCGCATCGGATTTCTCCCTGCGGGCGGCAGCGTTCAGCTTCTGGATGAAGCTGTCCGGCAGCTCGTCGGCAACGTCCAGCCGCCAGCCGGAAGCGCCGCGCCGCAGCCAGCGGCGCACCACGCCGTCCTCGTCCTCGATGATGTAATCCTGATAGCTGCCGTCGGTCTCATTGACCTGCGGGAGCGTGTAGATGCCCCCACCACGAGCCGTACTCGTTCGGCCAGTTGTGAAAGTCAAACCAGCTGAAATACGGCGATTCCTTGGACTGGAACGCGCCTACGCTGTCATAATGGCCGCGTGCGTTGAAATAGCGGCTGTCGTAGCCGGTGTGATTGAACACGCCGTCCAGTACAACGCGCATGCCGCGTCTGGCAGCTTCGCTGCACAGCGCACGAAAGTCCTCCTCACAGCCGAGCAGCGGGTCGATGCGCTTGTAATCGCCGGTATCGTAGCGGTGATTGGAATACGCCTGAAAGATCGGATTGAAATAAATGGTGGTAATGTGCAGGCTCTCCAGATAATCCAGCTTGGCGTATACGCCGCGCAGTGTACCGCCGAAAAGTCGTTGTTGAGGATTTCGCCGTGCTCATCCGGCAGGTATACCGGAATATCGTTCCAGTTCTGGTGCAGCACACGCTCGATCACGCCTTCACCCTCCGGCTGCTCCGGGCGCCTTGTCGCGGCAGAAACGGTCCGGAAAATGTTGTAGGTGATGCCCTCACCGAACCAGCGCGGCGTGTGGTAATCGCCGTCGTACACGGTCAGCTGGTACTTATCGCCGACCGCCTCGAGCAGCTCCGCCTGACCGCCGTAGCCGCGTGCACAGTAGTGCAGACCATCCGCCAGCTCCACCGAAAAATAATACCAGTACAGACCGGGATGCGGCGGCGTATAGGTTACCGTATACCGATCATGTGAGCCTTGATAGCCGCACCAGTGCAGCGGATGGGATTCGGCCTGACAGCCATCTTCCTCAATCCAAAGGGTAACCTGCAGCGCGCCCTAGTGCCCGCTGCGGATAAACAGAAAACTCGACCGCCTGCCCTGCCGGTACCGCGCCATACGGCTTCTTGCATGCAGTGCTGCGGGAGTGAAACATACTATCAGAAATGCGATTCACGCAAGCTCCTCCAAACATATATCCTCTTGCCAAATCATACCTTACCATTATATCAGCAATATTGGCGGTATTACTTTTAGTATAGCACAAAACCGCAGCACGGTAAACAAAAGCTGTCGCACGAAAGAAAAAGAAAAACCGGTTCAATACAAACTTTTTAGGCGCAAAGCAAAGAGCTGACTCAACGGAGTCAGCTCTTTGATCCGGTTTTGATTTTAGCCGAGCAGGTTCAGGATTTCTTCCTTCGGCATAGCGCCGACAGCCTTATTGGCAACCTCGCCGTTCTTCATCACGATCAGGGTCGGGATGGAGACAATGCGGAACTGCATGGACAGCTCACCCTGCTCGTCTACATTGATCTTGCCAACCTTGATGTCGTCACGCTCGTTTGCGATCTCGTCCACGATCGGCGAAACCATGCGGCAGGGACCGCACCACGTTGCCCAGAAGTCCAGCAGGACCGGCTTGTCCGACTTCAGCACTTCGTTCTCAAAATTTTCCTTCGTAATGGTTACTACTGCCATATTGAACACTCCTTAGTCTTTTCAGTGATAATTCATAGTAAAATGCATACTGCTGCATGACACCCGCAAAGCCTTTATAGCGTTTCAGCGGAAACCCTTTCGGATAGTGTGCGTCCAGCATTTGACGGATATGCGTATCGACCGGAAACGCGTCGATGTGATGTAGCGCCAACAGACAGATACACTCCGCAACCTTGATGCCGACACCGGTCAGGCGCGCAGCAGCTCGGCTTTAGCGTGAGCGTAATCCATGTGCCGGACAGCTTCCAGATCGACCGCACCGGACGCGACCTGCCGTGCCGCGGCGCAAATGTATTTGGCGCGGTAGCCGAGGCGCACCGGCGCAAGATCCTCGGGCGTGCACGCCGCCAGGCGCTCTGCCGTGGGAATGCTATTGTATACCTGTTCACTCTTATTATAACAGGTTTCCCGAAAAGGGAACACAAATTTTCGACACACTTGGTAATCCGCGCGATATTGTTCTGCTGGGAGATGATAAAGCATAGAATAGTCTCCCACAGGTCCTGCCGCAGAATACGCAGTCCACCGCCGTATGCAACGGCGTTCTGCGAGATAGGTATCGCGTTTGGCAACTGCGGCTTTGCAGCGGCCGTAGTCCGCATCTAGATCGAAATACGGCCGCCAGATGGCGTTAAACTCGTCTTCATCGCAGTCGAACCGTACGGTCCGGCCATTCTGCTGAATATTCAGCAGGTGTGTTCCCGCAATTAAGTTGTACGACTTATCCCCAACCCTGTGGAAACGGAAGCACTGACCGGAGTTCGCGATCTGGTCAATGTCGAAATCGTTCAGTACGCGCTCGATCATTGGTGCATGGCCTCGTGCTCACGCACCAGCTCGGTAAACAGGTCACTCAGCGTCCAGCCGATATTGTGCTCAGTGACCATGGCTTTGTACGGCACGGAAACACCGTATGCCTTCATTTCACGGAGCAGAATGTCCAGTCTCTTTTTTCGGTAAAGCCGTCCAGCACCATCATCGGTGCGGAAGGCGCATCTGCAGTCGCGTCAGTCGGCTCAAAGCCCTTGCGGTTCAGCAGAAAGCCGACCGTCTGACCGACAGAGACTGCTTCGACGTTCTTAATCCGCACGCCCATGCGAACGAGCACGGTCTTGAGCGCCGCAGTCTGTTCGCTCGGCTGCGGCTCAAAATATAACACTTTTTCACGGGATGCCGCCATAGTGGAGTCCTCCTGTTTTATTCCCATAAGATTGTATACTAATATTATATCATTTCTGTCAACCCCTATTGACAGACAGTGTATTCGGTGCTATGCTCATAGTTAGCAATAACTAACCAAAAAAAAAAGAGGTGTTTATGATACAGCAGGCATTGCTTTGGGCGGCCGCAGGCACAGGATTCACCTTCCTGATGACCACGATCGGCGCCGCCATGGTATTTTTTTATGAAACGGCAGTCCAGTGCACTGATGCAGCAGATTTTTCTCGGATTCGCGTCCGGTGTGATGATCGCCGCGTCCATCTGGAGTCTGCTTATTCCCGCGATTGACGAGGCCGCGCAGAACGGCCAGCCGGGCTGGATACCCGCTGCAGGCGGCTTTATCCTTGGTTTGGTGCTTATGCTTACGCTGGACGGCTTAATGCCGCACCTGCACAGCTGCGCAGAGCAGGCCGAAGGTCTGCCGTCCTCCTTTCGGCGAACCACGCTGCTCGTCCTCGCAGTGACGCTGCACAACATTCCGGAAGGAATGGCGGTTGGTCTGTCCTTTGCTCGCGCGGCACAGCATACCGGCAACGCAGGATTGTTTGCAGCGGCAGGCGCGCTTGCCATCGGCATCGGCATTCAGAATTTCCCGGAAGGAGCCGCAGTCGCGCTTCCGCTCCATCAGGAGGGACTCAGCCGCACGCGCTCGTTCGTTTACGGTTCGCTGTCCGGCATTGTCGAACCTATCTTCGGCGTGCTTGTTGTGCTGTGCGCGTCCGCGCTGACACCATTCATGCCGTGGCTACTGTCCGCTGCCGCAGGCGCGATGCTATACGTCGTGGTCGAGGAGTTGATTCCCGAGGCACATCTCGGTGAGCATTCGCATCCGGGCACACTTGGTGTGATGGCGGGGTTCCTGGTGATGATGGTGCTGGATACAGCTTTGGGATAATTGAAAATGGAGAATTGAGAATAGAAAATGAAGTTTTCTTTCTCCTTCCACAAAACGAAAAGCGTCCCAATGGGACGTTGTTTTTTCAGATAATCCGTGTTTTAACTTTGCCAAACACAAATTATCCTCAATATCTATTATGAATCTGTTTGCGGTAATCAAAATAGATTTGCCGCAATTCCTTCAGATTTTTCTTGCGAATAAGCACTACATCATCGTTTGTAAGGGTGAAGTCCTTATCCACAGCTTTGACGTAGTTCATATTCACAAGGAAGCTCTGGTGGCACCGCAGGAAACACGGAGCCGTCAGTTCCTGCTCAATCTCGCCGAGCTTTTTTATATAATGTGTATGTCTTTTGCCCTACCTGATGCAGAATACACTGTGAATTATGGCTTTCCACATACATAATCTCTTCGCGCGGAATGTGCAGCACCTGCGAACGATTCTTGATCGCGTATGTATTCTCGACGATATCGGACAGTACGCGGTGCATGGTTCGCTCGAACGTCTCCGGGGTATATGGCTTGAGCAGATAACCGGATGCACCGACTTCAAAGCTGTCCGGTGCAAAATCCAGCGCAGCGGTACAAAAATACGATCGTGCCCTTGTAGCCGATCTCACGCAGACGGCGTGCTACATCAATGCCGAGCGGCGGGTCCATCAGAATATCCAGCAGAATAATATCAAACCATCCGCCGTTCCCAAGCTCATAATAGAGCGGTTCACCGCTGTCGTACATTTTGTAGGAATAGTCAATCGCATGTGCATTGCAGTAATGACTGAGAAAAATCCGCAAGGGATATCCCGTTCTAACGCCGAATCATCACAAATTGCGACCCGCAGCATGGTTATTGACAGTCCTTTCTCGTCAGTTTTTGTCGAATTTCTTAACGGATTCTAAACATGTTCTGCCGATTTCACAAGATTCTGCTCCAATTTCACAGAATAGCAAAAACCGCGTAATTCTTCTGATAAAATGAACATGTTCCCAAACGAAGTGGGAACATCAGCAAATATCGACGGAGGAAGCATCATGTTTGTCTACAAAGTAATCAGCAAAACCACTATTCGCCTGAGACCGGGGCCTATATATCTTTCGGTATCAGTGCCCACGATCCGGAGCACGGACAAACCTGCTTCGTTCCCGATATGTTCATCGACGAGTCGGAAGCACGCGCCTTTACAGAACGCCTGAATATGCTTCAGGTGTCGCCTATCCATTTGATCGATGTGATCGAGGACGCATTGGGCGTTTAACACGCAGCTTACATAAAAATGCCCAGCTCAGAGGCCAGCGAGCGAATTGCATGCACAATGCGGATGTATTCGGTCGTGACTTCGTATCGCAGTTCCGTGATTTCCTCATCCTGATTGCCGTCACCGTAAACGAGCTTAACTACTGTGTTCGGAATGGGAACAGGTGTACCCTCGTCACCATTAACACCTACTATTTCGTTGCACATTCCTGTGCAGCTTTGTTATTATATCATACCATCAGCCTGCTGTCAACATCTTTCTTGAAGAAATTTGGTGACCCGTGGGAGAATCGAACTCCCGATGCCGGCGTGAGAGGCCGGAGTCTTAACCGCTTGACCAACGGGCCATAACAGTTAGACTTCCGGTATTTCTCGGTTTCCGCTGTGGACTCTCTCGAACCCACAGCGCACCGAATCTGGTACACCATCACGGGCTCGAACCGTGGACCCACTGATTAAGAGTCAGTTGCTCTACCAACTGAGCTAATGGTGCATACTTTCTTGTGTACAAGAAAGTATGCAAAGAAAATCTTTACCTGCACACTTGCGTGTGCTTTACTTTCTCATTCACAATCTGAAAGTGTAATTTATTTCTTTACACCCTCAAAACTGAACAATCCTACTCGCAAGCTATCTTTCGAGGTTACCTAACATTTAAGGTCAAGCCCTCGGCCTATTAGTATCAGTCCGCTCCATACATTACTGCACTTCCACTCCTGACCTATCAACCTTGTAGTCTACAAGGGGCCTTACTCCCGAAGGATGGGAACACTTATCTCGAGGGGAGTTTCACGCTTAGATGCCTTCAGCGTTTATCTCGTCCGTACTTAGCTACCCTGCTATGCCCTTGGCAGAACAACAGGTGCACCAGCGGTACGTCCAACCCGGTCCTCTCGTACTAAGGACAGCTCCTCTCAATATTCCTGCGCCCGCAACAGATAGGGACCGAACTGTCTCACGACGTTCTGAACCCAGCTCGCGTACCGCTTTAATTGGCGAACAGCCAAACCCTTGGGAC
>VOFB01004125.1_pt1 | contig 27663 bp, 48 predicted proteins | sample 5384141 | NCBI WGS metagenome assembly VOFB01 (sample SAMN12384721, study PRJNA508395) | human gut metagenome | isolation source: healthy gut A | host: Homo sapiens | reverse complement strand
GTTTAGTAGATTTTTTTAGGAGGTAGATTTTGAAGAAAAGTAATAGTAATTTCAAATTTAACAAAAGAACAATTTATAAATATGTTAATTTTAGAGGTTCTAAATGTCATGATTACTTAGACGAAATAAACTCAAGGGATGTAAAGATTATTACAAGAAAATCTATTAGAAACATTAATTATTACTCATGAAACAGAAAGTGTTATTAAAAAGAATTCCTAATATTGATAATACAAGAGAATGGAAATTATTAAAAGTTTAAATAAATAGAGGTACAATTACAAGATGTATTAAATACTATGGAGGATGAATAATGACACTAAGAACGGAAGAATATTGTATATTATATGACACTAAAGAACAGGATATATTAATTCTAATGTTTTAGCCCATAAAGGTATATTAACAAAGAGAGAAAAGATAGATACTGGAGATTACAGGATAATATATAAAGACGGTTATATGCCACCAGTGACCGTTGAACGAAAGGCTTGTATAGATGAACTTATAGGAAATATATTAGATAATAGGAAAAGATGAGAATGGAAATAACAGATTTGTTAGAGAGATCTTAAGAGCTAAAGAAGAAGGATTAAAATTTTACTTGTTAATACAAGATAAAGATTATTATAAGAAGCTTATAACAGGCAGATATTTAAGTAGAGTAAATAAAAATGCTATATCTGGTATGATTATGAGTTTAACTGCTAAATATCCATGGGTTCATATTGTAGCTTGATAGAGAGATTAGTCAAGCATGGTCCATAAAATACTTTACTATGAATTAAGAGAGAAATTAAAAATAAATTACATAGTTATTACATTTGAGCTTCTACTATTTACCAGTAGGGGCTTTTTATATAAAAATATCCAATGAGAGCCACGTAGAGGTTTTATATATTATCTTGATAGATTAATCCTATAAGTTATTGCATAAGTTTAGAGCCTAACATAAGGACTCTCCAAAATTGGATAGTCTAAATTCGGTTAAAATATACCTATGTTAGATAAGCACCTAGGGTAATGTTACCCTCAGTTAAAGTTGGTATAAGGTTAAAATATACCTATGTTAGATAAGCACAAGTAACCTGCACGAAGTTGTGCACATTAAAATACAAGGGAAGTCCTTTTTATGGGGCTTCTTTTTTATGTTTTAAGCTTCCTATCGCCTTCCTAACAAGTTTTATATTCATTATTGATAAATTATTCAAGTAGATGTTATAAAAGGCTAGAAACTAATACTAACTCACCTTAATTTAAAGGGTCATAACTAAAAGTGATAACCCAACGTTGGCGTTTAAGAGTATTGCAAAGTAAGTAATCCTTACTTTGTGGACTGACTAGAAAATTTCGAGGATGTTACTGGTTATAAGAAAAATACAGACTATGTGGCTATTACTCAAAAAAAGAGTAACAGCTCAAGGTAATGAAACTACTTATGATGACCATATTTTAAAAATAGATATGGCTAAAAGAAATAGCAATGATACAAAGAAATGCCAAAGGTAAACATTATTACAAATTACAAGGTGAAGAATTAAAAGAATTTAAAAGGGTACTAGAAAATTCCGATAACACCTTAGAAAATTCAAACAATATTGCAAGGTCGAAAATTTCGACTTCGTGAAATCTAACGTGAATTGTTTATATCTATGGACTAAAGAGAAGGATTTTAAAAGGTTAATAGAAAATTCTAACCAACCTCTATATAAAGAACTTAAAAATTTGCGATTAGAAAATATCGAATTACAAATATCACCTAAAACTAGAACACCTTAAATTTATATATTTTAAGCGACCTCTTATTGAAGTCCTATATATTTAGAACCTGCCACATTTATGTGTGCAGAGAAGTCAGCCTAGTACGTCAATTTAACGGCATAGATAGATTTAAACCTCCGTACTTTCTGTCTTTAAAGACGAAAAAAGGTGGAGAACTCCAACTATTAGAAAAGCCCATTTGGGTTTTATCGTTTTAAAACGAAAAAAGTACGTTTTTAAAGACGAGCTATAAGTTAGAACGAAGAAGCTGCTGGATGTCTGCCAGTGGCTATTTTTATGTAAACACTCAACTTGAGGGATTAGAAAGCTAAAAAAGGTAGAATAGTACCTATTGAATATCGTTAAACAAAGACATTTATTTTATCTGAATATCGTTAAATAAAGACATTCATTATCTTTAAACAAAGATGTTTAATATATCTATTTAAAGATGTTTAATATCTTCAAATGAAGAAGTTAATTATCGCTATTTGAAGATACTACAAATATATACAAAATCCTATAGAAAATTATTATATATAAAAACTACATACAAAAGTATGTAAGCAAACAACTTTTCTTATTTCATTTAAAACAAAATAAAAGAACCTAAGTATGTAGGTCCTATTTGAATATCTTATGATTTTTCCCTTGTTACTATTTGGATATCACAATCAGTACATCTATTATTTTATAAAGCTATTAAGAGAAAAAACTATTTCTATGTAATTTGTTACTTAAACTTTGTGGCTGCATTTCTAATTTTCAGCTAGATTCTTTAACAGTTAAATTTTTTCAATCATTATTTGTTTAATTATTTTACTTGCATCCATTCTATCACTCCCTTTAGTAGTATTATACCATATTTAATTTAAAAATATCCTCTAAAAGATTAAATATATAATCATAAAAGATTATAAAAGTAGTTGACAATATAATCATAAGTGAGTATAATTATAACTATAAAAAGTAATAAAGTTACTCAAAGGAGGTTGTGACATGGAAAGCTATACAATAATAGACAATGATATTTGGAAAGACCACAATATAAAAGGCTATGAAAAAGTTAGTAATATTGATATACCTTTGTAAGAAATTTCAATGTTAACTATGGTTATAGCTCGACTAGAGAACAAATCCAAGAAGTTACTGGAATAGAAATAATGCACTAAACAGAGCTTTAAACTCACTAGAAGAAAAGGGATATATAACAAGGTCCAAGAGAGAAGGCAAAGCTGGAAGAAATAACATCTACTACATAAACAAATACCTTGTAGGTCAACAGGATGGCTTACAAGCTTCTACAAAACCTAAGCCGAATAACAAGTCAAGAAACAAAAAGAAACAGGCTACAGAGCCACAGGAGGACTTAGATTATAAATTAGGCTATATAGAATCAAGTTTGGAATTTACAAGAGAGTTTAGAGACACAGAATTGGCAGAAATTAAAAAGAAGTAGATATGAAAATAATCGAGAGAGTTTGCGAAGAGATGAGGGGCGAAATAGATATTTCACCTTTCGTATTCTTATTGATCTACAAAAAAGTGTAAAAGGGGATTAACTGATGAAAAAGTAAACAAGAAATTTATGAAAATACTAGAGAGATGGTAAATAAACAAGATAAAGAAAATTACTTAGCATACTACAAAGTATTTTTTAGACAACTCAAAAGACATGACATACAACAAAGAAGAAAAAGAAGCTATTATAAAAGCTGCTTATGAAACTTATAAACAACAAGAAACTGAACTATATGACATCTTAGATTTAGCTTATTTAGATCTAGTAACCGATAACAACAGTTTACAATCAAGCTATATAAAGGGGAATAAACCATGAGTAAAAATATATACCAAAAACTATTAGAAATACAAAATGAGTTAAATTGTCCTAAAAATCAATTTAACAAATTCGGTAATTACATTATAAAGCCAAGAGGACATCTTAAATGCAGTAAAGCCACTACTTGTTAAATACAATGCAACAATAATAATGCAAGACAAAATAGAGCTTATTGGCGACAGATACTACATAAAAAGCTCAAGCAAAATTTATAGATGTAGAAACAGGTGAAACAATAGAAACAGAAGCAGTCGCAAGGAACAAGAAAATATTAAAGGCATGCAAGCCAGTCAGATTACTGAGCAACTTCAAGCTATGCTAGGAAATATTGCCTAAATGCACTCCTATTAATTGATGACTGTAAAGATGCAGACAGTACAAACAAACATATCGAGGAACAAGACTTTAATTACAGAATCACAAGTGAAACAATTATATGCAGTAGGAATAAATGCAGGATTTGATGCAAAAATAATAGACGGACAAATCCAAAAGAAATTCAATAAAATATAAAAGAGCTAACAAGTAGCGAATTTAATAAAGCCTATTTTTGGATATAAAAAAATGGTTACAGATAAGTTAGCTAAGTAAAGGGGGTGAGAACATGACAATGACAATAGAATTATTACATATAATAGCAGAAATTAATCCTAAACTTACATTTTGGGAATTAATACAAATGCTTGCAAAATAAAAAGGCACTACCTGAAAGGCAGTACCTGGAGTTATATACTATACAACTCACTAACCAAGCAAAGTATACTATATAGTTCCTGTTTAAATCAATAGGAATGAGAAAAATAATAATTAAGGGGATAATCGTAATGGAAGTAATAAGAAAGGTGCAATATGATTTTGATAGATATGAAGCAAACAAAGGTACTAGATGCTAATAAAGAATGGAACGAATACGAAGAAAAGGAAAAAATGCAGCACAAAAGGAACTTGAAAGCAAATTAGAAAAAATAGATCCAAAGCTAAAAGATGAATTAAGAAACTTAATAGATTTATACACAAGTGTTGAATGTGTAGAATTAGAAGTGTATTTTGAAAAGGCCTTTAAAGAAGGTGTTAGATTTTTAGTTAATTGTTTATAAAGAGTAATATTAGAGATTAGTTTAAAAAGTAGCTACTATGTTAATTGAAATATGGTAGCTGCTTATTTTATAATTATTTTGTAGCTACTTCCATATTTTAAAAAGTAACTACTATGAAAGGAGATTTAGTATGTATTGTTATATCCAAGAGATTAAATTAAAGAAAGATACATTTAATGGCAAATCGAAATATATAGAACCTATTGAATATAATAACAATGGTAGAACTATATACAGTTATATGATGAGTGAAGAAAAGATTTATCAGAGATAAAAATATTTCGTATAAAGTAACTTTTACAAGATAGCTACAGAGAAAATGGAAAGGTAAAAAAGAAACAATGGCATATTTGTAGTATGGATTATTATAGCATAACAGATATTGGAGCTTGTTTTACTGATTACATAACTCATAAAAGATTAGAAAAAATATTAAAAGAAGCTGGATTAGAAGAAGAAACTTTAGAAGAAATTATATATAAAAAAGCTAGATCCACTATACGAGAAAATAATTAATGAATATAAACAAACAGAAGAATATAAAATCAATAGGAGAAATGAAGCTATATTACAGGCATACAATATTAAGAAAAATGAATTCGATAAAAAGTATGGTTATGATACCTATAGACAATGCTATGATGTATTTGGAAATCTCAAGAATGAAGAAAGATTAATTGAATTAAAAGAACAATATAAAAGAAATCAAGAGTATCAACGTAGCTACCATGAATATAGTAGAAGTAGCTACAGCAATTATAATAAACGTAGTTACCACGAAAATAATAGAAGTAGCTACAATGAAAATGATAAAAAGATATTAAAGAAAATGTATAAGAAGCTAGCTATGGAATTTCATCCAGATAGAAATAATAATAGTGAAGAAAGCCAACGAGCTATGCAAATTATTAATAACTTAAAAGAAGAATGGAAAGTTTAAATGTAGTTACCACAAGAATAACGAAAGTAACTACAAATAAAAAGCTCCAGGAGTAAAAACCTGGGGCTTCTTTTATAAAAATGCGACGAAACAGATAAGAAAAACATACATATTATAAGAATAACTTATCATAGATACGATAGTTAAATTTTATTTATAGGTAGTGTGACAAAATACCACCTATATATTATTAATTATATCATAATATAGTATTAAAAACTAGATAATATAGTATTAAATATGATATAATATAGTTAGAAATAAAAGGAGGTACGGAACAGATGCAAGATAATAAAGACATATTAAAATATTTACAAAGAAGAGAAGAACTTCTAAGTAAAAAGAGATGCAGTAAAAAGCAGAAAAAGAAGCTGAATTAAATGCTATTAATGCTAGAGTTGAAGAACAAAATCAACTTGTAAATCAACTAAAAAAGAGTATTTCTTGACACTTGATAAAGATAAAGAGACTGAATATAAACAAAGCTTTAGAGTTATTAAATGGATTAGAAGATACTAAAAAGAATTAGATGCAGATGTTACACTGTTAAATAAAAATTATTACATAAATTATGATCCAGAGACAGTAAAAGAAGAAGCAGAGGAATATTTAAAAGCTTTCGGATTGGATGCTAAAGTTAAAAAATTTGATAAGAAATTACAAGAAGCTATAGCTATAGCTGAAGAAGTTGGAGAAGATACCAAAGTAATAGCTGATGATATTACCAAATTACTAATTGGCTTAAAAGATATACATCTTCCAGTAGACGATAAGAGGGTTTTACATAATGAAATTAAAAAGAATGATTAACGGAGCATTTCAAAACAAATTGATATTGAGACTAATAGCAATATAGATAGATATATACCATATATATATGAAGTAATGGTACATGCTAATGAGTTTTATCAAGAGATTAGATGATATTTTTTAAAGAGGTGTTATAAAAGTTGGAAATTAAAATATCTTCAGATGCTGAAAAAAAATATTAAGAAAATTCAATAAAACTGAAACAGTTGAAAAAGATGTAAGAATAAATTGGTAAAAGATACCTTACATAATATCGAAAAGATGCAAAACTCAATTTAACAAAAAAATGATAGTGTTAAATCAGGTAGATTAAGAGGTTCTATAACTACTAATATAATTTCTGCTTATAGTGGTGAGGTTGGAACTGACGTCGAATATGCTGAGTATGTTGAATATGGGACTAGATATCAAAATGCTAAACCTTATTTTGAGCCAGCAGTTGAAAAAAGAATGTGGAAAAATTCGATGAGGAATTGGATAAGATAGTAGATAAACTTTTTAGATGATATTTTTAAATAAATTATAAAAAGGAGTGATATTATGGCAGATTATTTTAGTGAAGCTATGAAATTAAAAAAAATGCAATTAGATAAAAGAAAGGAAAAAGATCTTGAAGAAAGAAAAGAAAATTTAAAGAGAAAGCACAAGGTGAACAACAACAGGAAGAAGCGCAAAATGCTAAATTCGATTTCAACTTCCGAAGATTAAGATAAAAACAGAGGCCGTCAGTTAGCTTTTAAGGGCATAGCAGACGGCTTTTAATATAAATACAAATAGGTTTAAAAGTATTGAAATCAAGCTAATATAGAAGGGAGGGTATACCATGAGTTATAAATTTAAAACAAGTTCGCCAAAGGAAGTTAGAAAAAACATTAAGCACACTGGTTAATTTAGTAGCCAATGACAAGATAGACCAGAAAAAGGCTAATAGTATAGTATATATAACAAATTCGATACTTACTTCTATAAGAGTGGACGAGCAAGAAAAACAAATACAGGAATTAAAAGAGATGATAGAAGAAATACAAGAGGAGAGAAAATAAGTTGAGAACTAATTTGTTGAAATTAAAAAAAATTAGTGGACTTACAGAAGAAGGAAGACCTTTCTGATGTTAAAATAGAATTTACAGATGTGGAGATTTATGAGTTGTTTAAAAGGGTATTCTCAAGACACTAGAGACGATATACAAGCCAATTACAAAGGCAATTTATTAAATTATAGCAAACTAAAGGAAGAAACAAAAAGAAGGAAATATTTGAAAGAATACTCGTAATTGAATATGGTAAATATGATCCAGTAGTAATAATTGATGACATTATAGAAATTTAATTATTAAAAAGAATGTAGTATTTCGATAATTTAAAAATATCAGGGGAGATTAAATGCAAGATATGTATTCTTATGTTGAAGGAAACTCTATAATTTTAAATCTATGAAAGTAGAGCTTAATTCTTACAAGATAGATTTAGAATATTTAAATAAGGATTATGAAGGTTGTAGGGGAAAATCATACTCTGGTATAACATCAAAAGACAAATAGCCTTTATAGTTCAGTAGAAAATGAATTAATCAGAAAAGAATAAAGGAAAGAAAGACTGCAGCTTAAGATCATTGAAAAAGAAAGAAAATCAGAAAAATAGAAAATGCACTTGCTTTATTAGATGATGAAGAATTGCAGCTGGTTGAGCTTAGATATTTCTCAGATAGAATAAAGCCATTAAGTTGGTTAGCTATAGGTAAAGAGATGCTAACCAGTGGTAAAATATGCAGATATCTTAGAGATAGAGTGTTATTTAAACTATCAAATGTGATTTAAAAACCTATCAAAACCTAACATTAAATTAGAATATAAAAAGCTATGTAATTTTGTTTATAATTCGACCTGTTTTTTGTACTATTTAGGATAGAAAGGGGTGAATTATATGTTACATAGATTAAATATAGTTATGAAAGATGAAAGTGTGTTAAATGTACAAATCAATATTAATGTTGATAAGGCTAGAGCTTCTGAACTTTTAAATGGACAAATAAGTCAAAATCCAAATGGGAAAATTGAGTTCCAGGCTTATAATAATGAAACAATAACTTTAGATATAAAAGATATTTCTCATATTATAGTAATATAAAGATGTATTAATAATACTTGTAAAAATATTATATTTAAAGGGTTGAAAGGGTCTAATTAACATTAGGCTCTTTTTTTCATTTAAGAAAGGATATTTATTCTTCTGAAAAAGATAAACTAGGATAGAGATATATATTATGAAAATGGGCTTGAAAAAGACAAAATAAAAAAGAGCTTATACTACTGAAGCTCTTTAAATTAATATCATTAATCAAAATAGACACAACCATATTAGCGGCTACCACACAGACAGCTTATGTTAAAAAAAATCACACACTAATATGGGTTTACATGTCTAATAATATTATATTCATCTTATACGGAAATGATACCATATTTAGTATTAAAAATCAATAATTATTTACTAAAACTTTTTCTTGGAAATAATTCGATAATATTTAATTTAGGCGTAATTAAATTAGTTTATAAACTATTATTATATTCATAATATGTATATAAAGCGTTTGCTACATAATCTGCAGCCTGTACTATATAAGCATTACCAGCATCAGAATCAAGATCTATAATTTTTTAAATCGAGGTTATATCTACATTCGTAATTTAAATAAATCGTTATATACTCTTTAAGTGAATTAATTGATGAAACTTTTGTAGTTTTTTTTTATCATAAATTACATTTATTTTAGTCCCAGTATCTTCTTTAGTAATTAATTTTGCAATTAGTAGTTTCATAATATAATTATATAAAATATTTTTATCTTTTAATAAATTTTCTTCCACATGATTTAAGTCTATAACTATATAAGATATACTTAAATTTTTCTTTATTATACTTTCCAAAATATGGTATTTAACACAAGGATATGCATCTTTGGCTTTATCTCATTAGCATGTATATTCAGTTGAGGGAACTTATTTTTAGCTAATCCTAACTTCCTTTTCATTATATTATGTAAAAGATTTGGCCTCCTTAGTATCTATACAAGCTATGACAAAATATCTACCAGAGGATCCTAAATTTCCAGATTCATCAAATATAATACATCTTTCATTTTTATACATATTAATCACCTCCTTACGCAATAAATAATATAGAATGAATTTTATTTATGCAATAAGATATTACAGAATAATTTTAATAAAAATATATTATGCAGAATTATGTATAGTTTGGGGATACTTTGGGGGATAGTTTGGGGATAGTAAAATGGCTTGATTTCAATACTTGGGGATAGTGGGGATACTTTTTTTAACTTTTTTTTAAAAAAAATAATATTAGAGAATATATATAGAGGTTAATAGTAGTTATTATGATGATAAGGGGTGTTAAAAAGCTGGTTGTGTTGTTATTGTGTTGTTTTGCTATAGAAAAAAAAAAAGACCAAGCAATAAAGCCTAGTCTTTTCAACGCGTTTAGTAATCATATGTAAAAAAATGGTGCCGATGACGGGAGTCGAACCCGTATGGATTTCTCCGCACGATTTTGAGTCGTGTGCGTATGCCAATTCCGCCACATCGGCCAATAAATTTGCTACTTTTATATTATATCAACACAAATTGAATTAATCAAGCACAATTTATATATATTGGAAAAAAAGAATGGGTTGATAAAATTATAATATCATAAGGATTTAAAAAACTTATGAAAAAAAAGTAAAAAAGTAAATAATAAAGTGGATATAATATAAACTGAAATATATTTATGGATTTTGAGATTTTAATCTTAATAGATTAGAATAAGTATGTTATGATTAAATGATAGGGTACACGAGCAAATAAGATAAACAGTAGGAGTGATAAATTTTGGAAAATACATTAATAATTATAGATGGAAACTCGATAATTAATAGAGCATTTTATGCATTGCCAGATATGAGTAATAGTGATGGACTAAAAACAAACGCTATATTTGGCTTTGTTCGTATGATGTTTAAAATAATAGAAGACTATCAACCGACACATATGAGTGTGGCATTTGATAAAAAGGCACCAACTTTCAGACATAAACAATATGCTGATTATAAAGCTGGGAGAAAGAAAATGCCGGATGAATTAGCACAACAATTACAACCTCTAAAAGATTTATTAGACAAGTTTAATATAAACAGATTAGAGCTTGAAGGATATGAAGCTGATGATATAATCGGTACAGTTGCAAAATTAGGAGAAGAAAATGACTTTAAAGTTTACATAGTTACAGGAGATAAAGATGCGATACAATTGGCGTCGCACAAAACAACTACTCTAATAACTAAAAAGGTGTTGGAGAAGTTGAAGAATATAACTACGATTCAGTAGTAGAAAGATATGAAATGACACCAACTCAATTTATAGACTTAAAAGGTCTTATGGGAGATAAATCGGATAATATCCCTGGAGTGCCTGGTGTTGGTGAAAAGACTGGTATAAAACTTTTAAAACAATATTCAACTATAGAAAATCTTATAGAACATACTGATGAATTAAAAGGAAGTATAAAGAAGAAAATAGAAGAAAATAAAGAGCTAGCTTTAATGAGTAAAGAATTAGCTACTATAATAACAAATGTTCCACTAGATATTAAATTAGAAGATTTAGAATATGGTGATTACAATAAAGACGATGTTATAGAAAAATTCAAGGAATTTGGTTTTACAAGTCTTATTTCAAAATTACTTGAAATGGATGGTGGAGAAACTAGCATAAAAGAAGAAGTAAATTTAAAAAAGTACAACATCTAGACAATGTAGAAGATTTTATTAAAAAAGCAGAAGAAAATAAAAAAGTTATAATCGATGTTATAGGAAAAGAAGGAAATATATTAGACAAAAGAGTTCTATATGTATTCTTAAGTTTAGATGGAGAAGAAATCTACTATATAAATGAAGATGAACTATCAAAAATAGAAAGTCTACTATCAGACTCTGAAATTAAAAAACATGGATACGACTTAAAAAGAAGATTATATACTACTTAAACCTTATGAAATAGAATTAAATGCTATGGACTTTGATATAACTATAGCAGAGTATTTAATTGACTCAAAATCTTCAACTTCATATGAATGTAGTGCAATTGCTATGAAGTATTTAACTAGAAAAATAAAATCAAAAGAAGATTTACTTGGAAAAGGTGCAAAAGCTAAGAAGTTCGATGAAATAGAATTTGATGAACTTTCAGCATATACAGCAGATATAATAAATACAATAGCTTGTGTATATCCAAAAATGGAAGAAAAACTAAAAGAAACTGAAATGGATGGCTTATTCTATCATGTTGAAATGCCTCTTGTTGAAGTTTTAGGTTCTATGGAATACATAGGGATGAAAGTCGATAAAGATCAATTAAACGAATTAAAAGAAAAATTCACAACAATAATAAATGAATTAGAAAATGAAATATTCGAATTAGCAGGAGAGCCTTTTAATATAAATTCACCAAAGCAATTAGGTGTAATATTATTTGAAAAATTAGGACTTCCAGTAATTAAAAAGACTAAAACAGGATATTCAACAAATGCAGAAGTTTTAGAAAAACTAAGAGATAAACATGAAATAATAGATAAAATAACAGACTATAGACAAATTGTTAAGTTAAATTCAACTTATGTTGAAGGATTATTAAAAATAATAAATCCTAAAACAGGAAGAATACATTCTTCATTTAACCAAACTATAACAACTACAGGAAGAATTTCTTCTACTGAACCTAATATGCAAAACATACCTGTTAAAACTGAAATGGGTAGAGATATAAGAAAAGTATTTGTAGCAGATGATAATTGTAAATTAGTCGATGCCGATTATTCTCAAGTTGAGCTTAGGGTTTTAGCTCATATGAGTGGCGACGAAAATATGATAGATGCATTTAAACATGGAGAAGATATACATTCAAAAACTGCATCTCAAATATTTGATGTAGATATAAAAGACGTTACAAGTAAACAAAGAATAGAAGCTAAGGCTATAAACTTCGGTATAATCTACGGTAAAACTGATTTTGGTCTTTCTCAAGATTTAAATATACCAGTACCTACTGCAAAAGCATATATTGAAAGTTATTTCAGCAAATATCCAAAAATAAAAGAATTTATGGATAATGCAGTAGAAACTGCTACAGAAACAGGTTATGCAACAACTATACTAAACAGAAGAAGATATATACCAGAAATAAAAGCTAGCAACTTTATTGTAAGAAATCAAGGTAAGAGATTTGCTATGAATGCTCCAATTCAAGGAAGTGCAGCAGATATAATAAAAATAGCCATGGTAAATGTATACAACAAATTAAAAGAAAATGAAATGAAATCTAAACTTATACTTCAAGTACACGATGAGCTTATCGTAGAAGCAGTAGATGAAGAGTTAGAATTAGCTGAAAAGATAGTAAGAGAAGAAATGGAAAATGCACAATCTATGGATGTAAAATTAGATGTAGATTTAAATACAGGTAACTCTTGGTACGAAACAAAGTAGGTGAAAATATGTTAGTATTGGGGCTTACAGGAAATATTGGATGTGGAAAAAGTAGTGTATCTACTATTTTTATGGAAAATAACATAAAAGTAGTAGATGCCGATATAGTAGCTAGGCAAATATTTGACGATAAAAACTTATTAAATGAAGTATTTTCAACTTTTGGTAAGAGTATTAGAAATCAAGATGGAAGTTTAAATAGAAGAGCATTAGGAAATATCGTATTTAACGATGACGAAAAATTAATTCTTCTAAATAATTTAACTCATCCAAAAATAAAACAGAAAATACTATCTAAAGTTGAGGAATATAAAAATCAAGGCGAAAAAATTGTCGTGATAGATGCTGCATTATTAATAGAAGACGATTATATTCCATATATACAAAAATTAATTTTAATAACTTGTAGAAAAGAGATACAGATTAATAGAATTATAGCTAGGGATAACTGTACAAAAGAAGAGGCGATTAGTAGAATAAATTCTCAAATGAGTCAAGAAGAAAAAAGTAAAGTTTGCAGATTATATTATCGATAATTCAAATTCATTTGAAGAATTACAAAAGAAAGTTTTAGAGCTAATAAGCGTTTTACAAGGAGAAAGAGAGTGAAAAAAAATTAATCTTAATTCTATTTATTATAATAGTATTGGGGGCAGCTTTATATATAGGAAAAGATGAAGTATATAAATATCTTTATCCTAAAAAATACTCAGATTACGTAGAATTTTATTCAAAAGAATATAATATAGATGAAGATTTAGTTTACAGCATAATAAAAGCAGAAAGTAAATTTAAAAAAAGACGCAGTTTCAAGAAGAGGTGCAAAAGGTCTTATGCAAATTGGTGATGGAACGAGAGATTGGGCCATGGAAGAACTTGATATAAAAGACGCAGATATTTTTTGAACCTGAAGATAATATAAGAATAGGATGTTGGTATTTAAATAAGCTATATAGAGAATTTGGAGATATAGATTTAGTTATAGCAGCTTATAATGGGGATCAGGTAATGTAAAGAAATGGTTAGCTGATGAGGCATATAGTCAAGACGGAGAAAATTTACATACTATTCCTTTTAAAGAGACATCTGCTTATGTAGAAAAAGTAAAACATAATTACGAAATGTATAAAAAAAATCTATAACTAGAAAGGTACAATAAGATGAAGAAGGTAGTAAAATTAATAAGTCTACTTTTAGCTACGATGGTATTTGTTACAGGGTGTAAATCAGATACTGATGTAAAAAGCAATGAGGTAAAGACATCGAAAAAGACTTCAGAATATATAAACTTAACCATGATAAGGGCGAGTACAATTAATCCTATTTTAAATACGGATAAATCAGTAAGTTATGTATTAGATTTAGTGTACGATAGCCTATTTGAATTAGATGAAAATTATAATATTCAACCTAAACTAGTAGAGTCTTATAGTATTTCATCTAACAACAAAAAAAATAGATATAACCCTAAAAGACAATATAAAATGGCATGATGGGGAAAGTCTTACAGCTAAAGATGTTAAGTATACATATGAATTAATAAATGAAAATAAAGATAGTGCTTATAATAGTTTAGTATCAAATATAAGTGGAATAACAGTACATGGAAGCAAAAAACTAACTATAAACTTTAAAGACAGCTATGCATTTTCATTAGAAACTTTAATTTTTCCAATAGTATCAAAAGATAAATTAGATGGATTAAAAACTGATGAATTAAAATTAGCCAAAAATAATTTAGTTGGTTCAGGTGCTTATAAAATAAAAAAATACGAAGACCGAGATTATATGATTTTAGAATTAAATAATGATTACTATGATTTAAATAAAGATAATAACAAAAAAAGTATACGTTAAAATGGTTCCAGATACTGAATCACAAACAGAAATGGTTTTATCTTTAGATAGTGATATAAGCAAGGTTACATTAGGTAGTATAAAAATAAATTTACAGACAATGATAATTTTGTAATAAATAAATATCAAGGAAGAAATTATGACTATGTACTGTTTAACTACGACAACAAGTACTTGAATAATCTAGATATAAGAAAAAGCTATCTCATTTGCAGTAGATAGAGAGTCTATTATAAAAGATGCTTATTCTGATAGGGCGAAATTGAGTAATTTTCCTTTAAACTCTACATCAAAATACTATGATAGCGACTTAAAACCTCTATCTTATAATACTGAAAATGCTCAAAATTATTTGAAAAAGCAGTATTATCTTTAGATAATACAGATAACAACACTGCTTCTAGAAAAAGTAATGATACAAATTCAGCAGATTCTACAGACAACAATAAAAATGATGTAAATTCTACTGAAAACACTAAATCAGAAGATACGAATAAAGTTGCTTCAGATGGTAATATTAAAAATAATACAGAGCAAACTTCTAATAATTCTGAAGATACAACTGCTAAAAATAATACATCAACTGACAAAACTAACAAACAAGAAAAAAAGAACATTCAAAGATGTAACGCACTCTGAAGTAAAAGAAATGTTAAAAGACATTACATTTAAAATAATAGTAAACAAAACAATACTGAAAGAGTAAAAGCAGCTAATATCATAAGCAATAATTTAGAAGCAATAGGAATAAAAACAGAAATAAAAAGATCTAACTGAAGATGATATGCAAAAAGCATTAAAAGAAAAAGATTATGACTTAGCTCTTATAGGATGTGAATTACCGGCTGTTTCTGATGCTACATATGTACTTAACAAACTTGGATACAGCGATAAAAAATTAGATAAATACATCACACAACTTCAAAATGCAACTTCAGAAGAAGAAATAAAAAGCATATATAAAACTATACAAAAATATGTAAAAGAAAAAGCTATCTTTATAAGTTTTGGTATATTAAATGATTATGTTGTATTAAATGGACGACTAAAAGGTGAATTAAACTCTAATGATTTTGATGTATACTCTGGTATAGATAAAATTAAAATGGGCTAATATTATTTTAAATTGAAAATTATTATTAGTAGAGTTTTTTTTATATTATATGCTATAATATACCCATACAGGGTATACATGGAGGTGTAAACAATGGAAAAAAAATTATTAATTGAAGGAATGAGTTGTAATCATTGCGTTAACCATGTAAAAAACAGCACTAACAGAAGACATAAAAGGTATAGACGTAGAAGAAGTTAATCAAGATGGCAAAATGCTTTAGTAGATATGGCTGATGGAGTTAACGAAGATGAATTAAAAGCTTTAATAGCTGATTTAGGATTTGAATTAAAGGGCAATACAATAGATACATATTATCTATAAGGGTTTAAAAATAAAATTAAAAGATCAATTTTATGATTTTTTACAAACTATAAAAACGGCCTTAAATAGGTCGTTTTTTATATTAATACATATTCAATTCTTATTAGAGTAGTAAACTAGATTCATTGGAATTTTTTGTGGGTATAAATTCAATGTAATAAATAATATAAAAGCATAATTTGAAATAGAATAGGAAATAAATATATTAAAGGAAAAAAATTAAACGAGGTGTAATAATGAACAATATACTAGAACAAGCACAGGCTATAAAAAATGACATAGTAGAATATAGAAGAACTATTCATGAAAATCCAGAAGTTGGAGATACACTACCTAAAACAAAAGCATATGTAATGGATAAATTAAGAGAACTTGGTTATGAACCAAAAGAAATATGCGAAAGTGGAATAGTTGCTACAATAGAAGGTCCAAAACCAGGAAAAACATTCTTATTAAGAGCTGATATGGATGCACTTCCAATGGAAGAAACTCCAAATTGTGACTTCGCATCTAAAAACGGACGCAATGCACTCTTGTGGACATGATATGCATACAGCATGTTACTTGGAGCTGCTAAATTATTAAGACAAAACCAAGACCAAATAGAAGGAACAGTAAAAAATTAGTATTCCAACCAGATGAAGAAGGATTTACAGGTGCTAAAAAATGATAGAAGCAGGTGTTTCGAAAATCCTAAAGTTGATGCAGCAATGGCAATGCACGTTAACTCAGGAACTCCATCAAACTTAGTTGTATGTGGATTAGGTACTAGTATAGGTGGATGTAATAGATTCAGAATAGTTGTAAATGGAACTGGATGCCATGGAGCTATGCCTGAAACTGGTGTAGACCCAATATTCATAGCTACTCAAATATATTCTGCTATACAAGAAATAACTAACAGAGAAATAGTTGCTACTCAACCAGTTGTTATAACAATAGGTAAATTTGTTGGTGGAGATGCACCAAACATAATACCAGGTCAAGTTATTATGGAAGGTACTATAAGAACATTAGACAAAGAAGTAGGAGAATATGTATTCAAAAGAATGGGTGAAATAGTTACTTCTACTACAGCTAAAATGTTCAGAGGAGAAGCTGAATTAATAGAATTATCTTCTGTACCACCACTAGCAAACGACAAAGATTTAGCTAACGAAGTTACTGGTTATGTAAAAGACATAGTAGGTGAACAAGGCGTATTCTTATTTGAAGGTGGCGGAATGGGTTCTGAAGACTTCGCTTCTTATTCTTATGAAGTTCCAAGTTTATACTTAATATTAGGAGCTGGAGCTAAAAACGAAAATCCTTTATATGGTGAACCAATGCACAACACTAAAGTAGTATTCAATGAAGATGTACTTGTAACTGGAGCAGCAACACACATATGGAGCTATAAACTGGTTAAAAAACCACAAATAAGCTTATTTAAATAATAAAATATAAAATACTTATTAAAAATAATACAAAACCTGCAAATTTTATATTAGACTTTGCAGGTTTTTGTAATAATAAATACATATAATTACTGTAGAGTTATATATAAATTAAAAGATATAATCTATTCTAAAAATATTACTTAAAAATTATAAAATCTAAAAAGTTAATTTAAATTTTATATGATTAGTACAAATTATAAAGGAAGTGAAAATATGAGCATAAAAATTATTACTGATAGTACATCATATATTCCACAAGAATATATTGATAAATACGATATAAAAGTAATATCACTAAATGTTGTAATGGATCTTGATAGTAGAAGGGAATTAGATATAGATAATATAACTTTTACGATGAAATGGATAAAAGCTAGTGAGATTCCAAAGTCATCACAACCTATCCCAGAAGAAATGTTAAATACTATGAAGGAAATACTAGATAATGGAGATTCTATAGTAGGTATTTTCTTATCTTCAAAAATTAGAGTGGTACATATTCAAATGCATGCATGATGAAAAACATATTATTACAAGACTATCCAAATGCTAATATAGAAATAATAGACTCTACTACTAACTGTATGCAGATGGGATTTACAGTTATAGAAGCAGCTCGTGCTGCAAGTGAAGGTAAATCTATAGAAGAAGTTGTAGAAAGAGCAAATTATATTATAAATAATAGTCGTTTCTTATTCACTCCAGAAACCTTAGCATATCTAAAAAAAGGTGGAAGAATAGGAGGGGCATCGGCTTTATTAGGTGGAATATTACAAATAAAACCTATCTTAACCGTAAAAGATGGTGAAACATCAGTATTTAAAAAAGTTAGAACTAGAAAAAAAAGCAGTAGATACTTTAGTAGAAACATTTTTACAAGATATCGAAGAAAAAGGGCTTGGCGATGTAATAGTACATTATATCAATTGTGAAGAAGAAGGTGCTAAACTAGCAAAGCTTTTAGAAGAAAAGTTGGGAAGAAAAGTAAAAATGCAATCAATAGGACCTGTTATAGGACTTCATGTTGGACCTGGAAGTATCGGACTGGCTTATTATACAAAATAAATTATAAAAGGACGATATTTATCGTCCTTTTTATAATTTTGCTTTAATTAAGAATATATATTTTATAAAATAAGTCTTTATATAAAACTTAAAACAAATATATAAGACATAAAATATTATATATTGTAAAAAGACCTCTATTATTAAAATAGAGATCTTAAATGGGGGAGATTGAGTATATTTGATTTTACACTTATATTATTGGCATATTATAAAAAAATATACATACATTTAATATTTTTTATAAAAATCATATAATTAAGTAAATATCTTAACAATATTTATGAACTCACATTTTATATTCCTATAAATATAATAAAATAAATGAGGTGGAGGTATCATGGAATCTAGAACATATAAAGATAATTTTAGAAATTTGATACTCGATATGGTACAAAAAGAATTTGATAATTATGTATCACAAAGGGGTGCAAAAAAATTTTTGAAGCTAATGTAGATAGAGTAATAGATGAAAATATACAACGAGTTCAAACTAGAAAGAATAATGAAAATCTGTATTTAAGAGTACTAACTTATGGTTCATATCAAGAAAATATCGTATCAATAGCGAAACTTATTAAAAACAAGAGTTTTCAGATCTAAACAAGAAATTTATAATTTTTGCAAAATATCTCAATCTAAATGTAAATAAAAAACTTTCTTATAATCAAATGTTAAGAATTATATCAAAATATATCTATGATAACAGAGATTTATATTCACATAAGTATATTATTTATAGAAAGTCTGATAAAGACTATATTGTAAATCCTGAAATAGTAAAGGAAGATTTAATTGAAAGTTATAAATCAAAAACAAGAGAAGAAATGAAGTCAATAGCAAAGCTTTTAGATGTTGAGATAGATGAAGATGAAGGAGCAGAAGATATAAGAAAAAAAATAATAAACAATATAATAAAGCAAAAAAATTAAAAAAAATAAATAATAATAAATATAAATAAATATATAAAAATAATAAATAATAATATATATTAAGACGCTAAAAAGCGTCTTTAATTTTTAATAAAAAGGATGTGATTAATATTAAATTAAGAAAAATTTTTCTTTTTTAATATTTATGTTCTTAATTGTTACTTATCTTGGCACTAGTCAAGAGAAAAATTTAGAAACGATAGAGATAAAAATTATTAGTTACAATATACATAGTGGTACTGATAAAAATATGGCGCCGACATTATTTGATACAATAAATTTTTTAAAAAGAGCAATGCAGATATTATATGTCTGCAAGAAGTCAATGAGTCATCTAAAATTGGATTTCAAGTCAGCAGTTTAAAAGAAGAATTAAATATGAATCTACATTTTTGGAGCAAATGTTGTTGCTAACAACACTAATTATGGATTGGCAACTTATTCAAAATATAAAATAATAGATGAAAAACATATTTACCTAAGTAGCACTAAGGAGCAGAGGGGATTTTTAGATACTACTATAAAAGTAAAAAATAAAAAAGTACATATAATAAATGTTCACCTAGGACTAAATGATATAGAAAGAAAAAAAACAAATAAAAGAATTAGAAGAATATTTAAGAAAACTAAAAATAGCTACTTTATCATTTTAGGTGACTTTAACGAAGGAAATTTATCATTAAACAATGATATGATGATAGATGCAGCAGAACAATTAAATAAATCAAACATACTAACATTTTCTATTGGATTAGATAGAATCGATTATATGTTTGTCTCAAATAATATAAAAGTGGAGTCTTATGAAGTATTAATAAAAAATATGTCAGATCATTATCCAATAGTTGCTAAAATATTGATATAATTATGTTATAATAAATAAGAAATAGTTAACTTAATGAGGAGGTAATGTATGAATTTTACATTTTGTCACAATAATTTTAACGTATTAGATTTAGAAAAAGTCTTAAATTTTATGAAGAAGCTTTAGGTCTTAAAGAAGCGAGAAGAAAAGTTGCAGATGATGGAAGTTTTATACTTGTATATTTATCTGATGGAAAGACAAATCACACTTTAGAACTTACATGGTTGAGAGATTGGGATAGACCATATAATTTAGGTGATAATGAATTCCACCTAGCTTTAGAAGTAGATGATTTTGATAAAAGCATATGAACACCATAAAGAAATGGGATGCATTTGTTTTTGAAAATAAAGCAATGGGAATATACTTCATAAAGTGATCCAGATAATTATTGGATAGAAATATTACCAGCAAATAGAGGATAATAAAATTTAGTAATAAATAATACGGGGGAATAAGATTATGAATAAGGTATTAGTAGCGATAGGAGTAGGGGCTGTAGCTGTATCTTTAAATGTAAATAAATCTTATGCTGATTCTAATGCAACAGTCAATGTAAGCGCATTAAATATAAGAAGTGGCCCAGGGATAAATTATTCAAAAAAAGGAGTAGTTTATAAAGGGTCCTCTTTAAATATAATTGAAACAAATGGAGAATGGTCACATGTTACCTTAGATAATGGTGAAAAAGGATGGGTTTGTTCAAAATATATAAATAGCACTTCATCATCAAATAATATAGCAAATAATGTATCTGGACAAGTTAGTGTAACTGCTAGTTATGTAAATATTAGAACAGGAGCAGGAACTAATAACACTATAAAGACAGTCGTGCCATATGGTACAAAGCTTACATTAATAAGTAAATCCAATGGGTGGTATAATGTAAAATTAGAAAACGGTACTACTGGATGGATAAGTGGAAAATACATATCTACCATAAGTAATAATCAAAACAGCAATCAAAGCAGCAATACATATAACAACTTTACTCCATGTAATGGAAAGGTTACAAGTTATGCAAATTTAAATGTAAGAAGTGGACCTGGTACAAATTATACTATAAAGACAAGACTTATTTATGGACAAGTAGTCAAATTAACTGAAAAAATCCAATGGATGGTATAAAATTACATTATCAAATGGTTCAGATGGATGGGTACATAGCGACTATATAAAAATAACTACAGAAGCTGTAAGTAAGCCGAGTGGTACAACTTTAAATAATAGTAACACATCATCAAATAATAGTAATAGATCTGCTGTTGTAAACTTAGCGTACTCATTGCTTGGAAAGCCGTATGTTTGGGGAGCTAATGGTCCAAATAGTTTTGATTGCTCAGGATTTACTAGATATGTATATCTACATGCAGAAGGTAAATCTATACCAAGAGTATCTTATGAACAAGCAAAAAAAGGAACAGCAGTAGCAAGAGGAAATTATCTTCCAGGAGATTTACTATACTTTGCAACAACAGGTACAGGAAGAACGAGTCATGTAGGTATTTATGTTGGAAATAACACATTTATACATGCAAGTGGCAGTGCATCTAAACCAGACAAAGTCATTGTATCTAGCTTAAGTGGATATTATGGACGAGTATTACTAGGAGCTAGAAGATTTTAAATAAATATATTCATAAAAAGCAAACCCTTTAAATATAATTGTATAAATAATATTTAAGGGGCTTAACTAATGAGTAATAAAAAGATATACAAAGGTTTAAATAAAAGACGAAGATTTCACCCTAGAAAATATATAACAATAATACTTTGTATGGCTTTAATAATCGGATATGGTTATAAGAAAATTAAGTTGGACGAAGTATTTAAAAATATCGATATATCTAAAAAACGTATCTTCTTTAGTAAATAAATTATATTTTTTGGCAAGACCCAGCATCTGAAATATTCAACTTAGCATCGACAAGTACTCAAAAATAGACAACTCATCACAAAAAATGTAACTGATAAATCTAATGAAGAAAATCACAAAAAGTTCAACAGCAGATAACTCATCAACAAATACAGAAGTAGCAGTAGTAGATGGAATTGATGTTTATCTAATACAAGTGGGATCTTTTGATAACAATAAAGACTTAAATAAAATTACAGCTAAATTAAAAGAAAATAAGATTCCAAATTCAAGTATAAAAAATAGACGGCGCAAATAAAGTACAAGCATATATATCATTTAATGAAGATGATGTAAGAAATAATTTAGAAAAAACAAAGAAAATAGTAGATGATGCATTCTTGACAAAATTAGAAATACCGGTATTGTCTTTGGAATATACAGAAGAATATTCTTATATAAAAGATATTGCCGATAATTTGAACTCATTATTAAAAAATTATGAAGAGGAATCAAATTATTTAAATAAAAATAAAGATAATTTAGATAGTGGAGAATATAAAAAAATACTTACAAAAAGAGAAAATATTTTAGATAAATTAGAAAATGAAGTAAATAAAATAAACTATAAAGAATTAGATAGCTTTAAGACTAATTTATTGTCTTATACTTCACAAAAGATAATATTTCTAAGTATGGAGATAAAATTGATACAAAAAATGAATATAAATATGAGACTTTATTAATATCTTCAATACAAATGTATTATGAGTTTATAAACGAAATTAAAGCTGCTTAAAAGGTTGAATTTTTTCAACCTTTTTGAATTAAAATTAAAATATATCATAAATAAAAATTTAAATAATTATATAAAATAAATATTATTTATGAGATACACTTTTTATATAATACTTAAAAAATGCTAATAATTGGGATAAATAATTAACAATTGTTAAATTTTAGCAATAAATATAGTATACTATATGTATAAAAACAATAAAAAATATAAAAAGACAGGGGTAAATACAATGAGACTCTTAACATTTAAAGGAGGGATACATCCTCCATATAACAAAGAGTATACAAAACAAAGTGGCTCTAGCAAAGGCCGAGGCTCCAAAGATTGTTTACATTCCTTTCAACAACATATAGGTGCTCCAGCAAAACCTATAGTAGAAAAAGGTGATGAGGTTAAAAAAGGTCAAATGATAGGGGCAAGCAGGTGGCTTCGTTTCGGCAAATGTTCACTCATCAGTTTCTGGTAAAGTTATAGACATAGCAATGCATGAAGTTCCAGGTGGAATGGGACAGTGTATTGTAATAGAAAATGACTTTAAAGAGGAACTTCATGAAAGCGTTAAACCACATGGAGATTTAAGTGATCTACAACCAAAAGAAATTATAAAAAATTATACAAGATGCAGGTATTGTTGGTATGGGTGGTGCAACATTCCCAACACATGTAAAATTATCTCCACCACCAGATTCAAAAATAGACGTTATTATATTAAATGGTGCTGAATGTGAACCATACTTAACTGCTGACCACAGATTAATGGTTGAACATCCAGAAGATGTAGTATTTGGTATAAGAGCAGTTATGAAAGCATTAGATGTGCATAAAGGATATATCGGTATAGAAGTAAATAAACCAGATGCAATAGAAGCAGTTACTAAAGCGGCTGAAGGATATTCAGAAGTAGAAGTAGTTGGTTTAGAAATAAAATATCCACAAGGTGCAGAAAAACAACTTATATATGCATGTACAGGCGGAAGAGAAGTCCCATCAGGTGCATTACCAGCAGCTGCAGGAGCAGTAGTTACAAATGTTGGTACGGCAGCACAAATAGCCAAATCAATAAAAACAGGACTACCTTTTAGTAGAAAGAATAACTACTATCACAGGAGATGCAATAAAAGAACCTAAAAACTTAATAACTAAAGTCAGGGACACCAATATGTGAAATAATAGATCAATGTGGTGGGATTTAAAGATGGTATAACAGTAGGTAAAGTTATATTAGGTGGGCCTATGATGGGTAACACCAATATACTACTCAGGCTGCAAGTACAAAAGGTAATTGCAGGTATATTATGTTTATCAGAAGAAAAAGCTAGATTACCTGAGCCAACAAATTGTTTAAGATGTGGTAGATGTACAGAAGTCTGTCCAGCATTTTACAACCATTATATATAAGTGCCAACTCGCTTAAAGGTGATTTTGATAAAGCAGAAGAACATAGAGCACTTTGATTGTATAGAATGTGGTTCATGTTCGTTTATATGTCCAGCTAGGAAGACCTTTTAGTTGAATCAATAAGAAATGCTAAACGTCAAATTCAAGCTAAAACGTAGAAAAGCACAAGCACAAGCTCAAGCAAAAAGCAAAATAAAAAACGGGGGAAATAAAATGGAAAATAAGTTTATAGTGTCATCATCACCTCATATTAGAAGTAATGAAGATACTTCTATATAATGAAACAAGTCATATTCGCTCTTGTACCAGCAGCACTTGCTGGATTGTGGTATTTTAGAGCAAGCGCATTATATGTTATGTTTTTCTGTATATTAGGGACAGTCGGTTCTGAATATATATGGGAAAAAAAATAACTACAAAAAAGTACTATTGGAGATTTTTCAGCAGTAGTAACAGGATTATTATTAGCATTTAACGTTCCAGCTTCACTTCCATGGTGGATGTGTCTATTAGGAGGAGTATTTGCAATAGTAGTTGTAAAATGATGTTTGGTGGAATAGGTAACAATTTTGTTAACCCAGCTTTAGCAGCAAGAGCATTCTTACTTGCATCATTCCCAGTTCCAATGACTAAATGGACTCAAACAGGAGTTAACTGGGTAAGTACACATCTGCAGCAGATGCAGTGACAACAGCAACTCCACTTAGCTTTTAAAATCAGGGGCAGCAGGTCTACAAGGATTAGCAGACAATAATATATCTATGATGGATTTACTAGTAGGTAATATAGGTGGATGCGTTGGTGAAACATGTGCAATCTTATTATTACTAGGTGGTATTTATTTAATATATAAAGGAATTATAAGTTATATTATGCCGCTATGTTATCTAGCAACAATATTTATATTAACTTTCTTATTAGGTGGATTTAATATTCAATTTGCAGTAAGTGAAATATTAGCAGGTGGTGTTATGCTAGGTGGTTTCTTTATGTTAACTGACTATACAACATCTCCAATGACTAAAAAGGACAAATTATATATGCAGTTCTTGCTGGTATAATATGTTCAGTAATTAGATTATATGGTGGATATCCAGAAGGATGTTCATATTCAATATTATTAGCAAACGTTATGACACCGCTTATAGACAAGTACGTTAATAACAGAGTATTTGGGGAGGTGGCTAAATAATGGGCAAAGATATGTTTAAATTAGGACTAAACTTATTAATAATAAGTGCAATAGCGGCTTTATTATTAGCATTTACTAATAACGTAACAGCAGATACAATAGCAAAAAGAAATGAACAAGCAAATGCAGAAGCTAGAAAATTAGTTTTAGAATCTGCTCAAGATTTTTTGAAGAAGTAAAGATGCAAAGACTGATAACTCTAAAGGAGTTAAAGTTTCAGAAATATATGAAGCAAAAAGATGCATCTGGAAATACTGTAGGATATACTCTAAAAGTTTTACCATCTGGTTATGGTGGAACAATAGAATTAATGGTAGGTATCGATTCTGCTAATGGTCAAGTATCAGGTATAAATGTTGTAAGTAACTCAGAAACAGCAGGTCTTGGTGCTAAAGCAACTGACCCAGAATTTAGTGATCAATATAAAGGAAAACCACTTGAAGAACTTTCAGTTCTTAAAATGGAACTCCCTGGTGATACTGAAATAAAGCAATATCTGGAGCTACTATAACTTCTACAGCAGTAACTAACGGTGTAGATGCAGCAATCGAAGTTTACAATAACTCTTTAAAATAATCGATAGGGGATTTTAAGATGAATCTAGGAAAAGTTTTTTTAAAATGGTATTATCGACGAGAATCAACCTTTGTACAAGTAATAGGGATGTGTCCTACTTTAGCAGTTACAAGTGCAGCAATAAATGGATTAGGGATGGGCCTTTCAACAACAGTAGTTTTAAGCGTTCAAATGTGGCGATATCATTACTTAAAAAGTACCAGATAAAATAAGAATACCAGCGTTCGTAGTTGTTATAGCTACTTTCGTTACAATAGTACAAATGCTTTAAAAAGCATATATACCATCACTTGATAAAAACACTTGGATTATATATTCCGTTAATAGTTGTTAACTGTATAATACTTGCTCGTGCCGAAAGTTTTGCATCTAAAAATGGAGCTGTTGCTTCTGCAGTAGATGGTTTAGGTATGGGCTTGGATTTACTTTAGCTCTTACAATATTAGGAGCAGTTAGAAAATATTAGGAGCAGGTGCAATATTTGGAGTAAGCTTATTTGGAGCTTCTTATCAACCAGCTTTATTATTCATATTACCTCAGGAGCATTCTTAACATTAGGAATCTTGATGGCAATATTTGTAAAGTTACAAAGAAAAAGTGCTTAATTTTTAGGAGGAAATATTATGAATTATATTCTTTATTACTAAGCATTGTCCTTGTTAACAACGTTATAACATCACAATTTTAGAATATGCCCATTCTTAGGGTGTCTAAAAGGTCGATACAGCAGTAGGTATGGGTGCTGCAGTTACTTTTGTTTTAACTTTAGCATCGATAATTACATACTTTATTCAAATTCTATTAGATAAAAACAGGATCTTGAATTTTTACAGACGATAGCTTTTATCTTAGTAATTGCGGCACTTGTTCAGTTTGTTGAAATGGCAATAAAAAAGATGAGTCCATCTTTATATCAAGCTTAGCGTTTATCTACCTCTTATAACTACAAACTGTGCAGTTTTAGGTATAGCACTTGTTAATGTTCAAAAACTACAATATATTAGAAACATTAATAAACGGTACTGGTGCAGGGTTAGGTTTTACATTAGCTATAGTATTATTCTGCTGGAATAAGAGAAAGGTTAGAAATTGCTGATATACCAGAGGCATTTCAGAGGATTTCCTATAACATTAATATCTGCAGCATTAATGTCAATAGCTTTCTTTAGGATTTACAGGATTAATAAAAATTATAAAAACAGGGGGTGAAGTATTGTGGAAATATTAAAAGCAGTAATATTATTGGGAATCATGG
>VOFB01004159.1_pt1 | contig 27690 bp, 41 predicted proteins | sample 5384141 | NCBI WGS metagenome assembly VOFB01 (sample SAMN12384721, study PRJNA508395) | human gut metagenome | isolation source: healthy gut A | host: Homo sapiens | reverse complement strand
ACAGCGCCACATTCTCGACATTCTCTCCAAGCTCGACCTCCGGAGGATACGGAAGATGAAACAGCTGACCATTCGTGAAGCAGTTTTCTGCTGCGCAATGACGGCTTACGTCCTTCTGACGCACCGCCGTCCGGACAGCGACACCATCAGCAGCGCAGCCGCCCTGTGCGCAGGTCTGCGCAGCCTCGGCAAGACAGCCCATGTGCTGGAAAATCCGCAGTTCTGGAGAAATTCCGCCCGTGGCTCCAGAAGCTGACGTGCGGGAACGCTGCCGTCCAGCGCCTGCGTCGTGAGCGTGGACATTTACGGCGGAGAACCTGCTGCCGTTTTGACCTGCCGGACTGCGCCGTCGAGCTGCAGATCGACCACCCGCCGGGAACCGCCAGTTCGGCCTGCAGGCCTTTGGACCTGACGCAACTGCGACCTGCGGCAGATCATCCTGCAGCTGCTGCAGCTCATGGACGTCAAGCTCGATGCCTCCATGGGCGCGGCTCTCTATGTCGCCATCGACGGACACCGGCTGCTTCCCGCTTCAACAATACGACAGCCAACACCCTGCGCTGCGCCGCCGCCTGCAAGGACACCAATTGCGGACATTCGCCATCAACACGGCCTGTTCATGACAGAAGCGCCTGCCGCGCCTGCAGCTCAGGCGCTGACGGAAGATGGAATTCTACGTAAGCGGGGAGCGCGTCGCCAAATGGAACACGCTCCCGAACGCCCTGCTCGTGGAGCTGGGCCTGACGGAGGACGACGTGGACGATATCTCCGGCTTCAGCCGTGAGATCCGCAGGCGTCGAGATCGGCGTCATGCTGCGCGCGAAGGCCGGATGGCGGCAGATCTCCTGCGCGCTCGCCGAAATACGACGCGGCGCCATGCGCCCGGCGCAGGCAGGCGGCACCGCAGCAGCCCCGGAACCAGCGTGCCCGAAGGGGCCTCGACGCGGCCAGAAGGACCATTCTGCGGGCCATCGCCGACAGCGGCGTCCCGAGCTCTGATGGCAGCAGGATCTGATCGTCGACAAGCCGGAGGACTGGACGTCTGGGACGTCGTGGCTTCCAAGCTGCGCGGGGCATGCACGAGCACCGCCAGGCGGCAACGCTCGATCCCGCGCGCATGGCCACGGAGTCGGTTGCCCGTGTTCTTCAGGCAGGCGACGCGCGCCGTCGGTTGCCCCGAGCATGCCGAAAAAGACGGCGAACCGTTCTGCGCCTGCCAGCCTTAGCGAAGCCGACACGCAGGACATCACCGACACGTGCTGAACGCGCATTACCGCCTCCGTGACAAGCAGACGTGCGCGCGGTCCTGCCGCGCTTCCTCGGCCGGCAGGTGCCGCCGATGTATTCCGCCATCAAGATCGGCCTTGGGAAAAATATGAGCTGGCGCGCGCCGGGCAGGAGGTCGCGCAGCCGCGCGGGACATCGATCTGCCCCGCTGGAGCTGCTTTCGTGCGCGCCGCCGGACTTCGCACGTGCACTGCTCAAGTTATGTCCGCACGCTGACGCACGACCTCGGCGCGGCTTTCAGGAACGGGCGCTGCATGACCGCGCTGCGGCACGCGGCCGGAGCCTATACGGCAGCACAGGCCGTGCCGCTGGCGGACATTCTGGCCCACCCCTGCGCCGGGTCCTGCTGCTGCCGGTCGACACGCTGTTTGCGGCCCATCCTGCGCTGACGCTGACGCCCGCGCAGGAGAAGTGCTGCCGCAACGGCGCTTCGTTCACGCTCCCGCTTCACCCCCGGCCGCTATCGCCTGTACCGCCGAAAGCGGCAATTTCTCGCCCTCGGCGAGGTCAGGGACAGGCGCATGGAGACCGTGAAAGAGCTTTTTGCGATTTGAGGAGGATGCATATAAACACGACCCTGTGTATTGGCGCTCGGCTTTTGACGGCGTCCACATCGAAGCCCGCGGCGGCCTGCTGCGGCCGCACGCGCGAAAACGGCGGACCGCCTCGGCGTTCCTGCGGCAGCGCTGACCTTCGACACACATCCGGTTGCGCTTGTCTCCGGTCACAGCGTGCCGCTGCTGAACGCCGGAGGACCGCCGCCACCTCATGCGGGAATATTACGGCATCGATGAGGTGCTCACGCTGCATTTCGACCGCGAGACCATGACGCGCAGCCGTGGGAGCGCTTCGCGGAGAAGACGCTGCTCAGGCGCTACCACGCCGTGCACCTCGTCTGCGGCCTCCATGCCGCTGTTCGGCTCGTGGAAGATCTGGATGGCGCCCTCCTGCGCGATCTGGGTGACACCCTTGACAAACTGCTTGCGTTTCATGGTGTCCACCTGCGAGATGACGGAAAAATGCTCCGGCGCAAACGTGGGGATACCCTCGAAGCGCACGCGCAGCTTCGGGTCGCAGATCGTGTCGCCGATGGAGAAGATGCCGGGGTCGAACACACCGATGATGTCACCGGCGTAGGCCTCATTGATGATCGCGCGCTCCTGCGCCATGAGCTGCTGCGGCTGCGCAAGCTTGAGCGTCTTGCCGCCCTGCACGTGCAGGTACTCATGGTCGCGCTCGAACTTGCCCGAGCAGATGCGCATGAAGGCGATGCGGTCGCGGTGGGCCTTATTCATGTTCGCCTGAATTTTGAACACGAATGCGGAAAACGCCGGCTGCATCGGGTCGACCACGCCGTCAGCCGTCGTGCGCGGCAGCGGCGGCATCGTCATGTGCAGGAAGTTTTCCAGAAACGGCTCGACGCCGAAATTCGTCAGCGCAGAGCCGAAAAACACCGGACTGAGCCGGCCGGCGCGCACCTCGTCGAGATCGAAGGCATAGCCAGCGCCGTCGAGCAGTTCAATGTCCTCGGTCAGCTTTTCACGCTGGCGCGGACCGATCAGCTCGTCGAGCCGGTCAACGTCCGTGAGCTCGCACTCGATGGGGCGGATCTTGTTCTGCCCGCGGTGAAACTCCTGAAACGCGAGGATCTCGCGGCGGTCGCGGTCGAACACGCCCTTGAAATCGTGCCCGCAGCCGATGGGCCAGTTGACCGGGTAGGTGCCGATGCCAAACTCATTTTCCAGCTGTTCCATGAGCTCGAACGGATCGCGGGCCTCGCGGTCGAGTTTGTTGATGAATGTGAAGATTGGGATGTGGCGCATGGCGCAGATCTTGAAGAGCTTGCGCGTCTGCGGCTCGATGCCCTTTGCAGCGTCGATGACCATGACGGCGCTGTCCGCCGCCATGAGCGTGCGGTAGGTGTCCTCCGAGAAGTCCTGGTGGCCCGGCGTGTCAAGGATGTTGATGCAATAGCCCTCGTATTCAAACTGCATGACCGACGACGTGATGGAGATGCCGCGCTGAAATCATATCGGAAAACAAGGGCGCAGTATGCCCCCTTGCAGCAGGCTCGTCAGCCTGCAAAAAATCTTTTTGTGACCCACGATCCCAACACCCGAGATCAATACAGGAGGACTACCCAATGGATCAAGAACGCTTCGTTACCATAGAGGAGATGGAGGCCGCCACCGCTTCCCTGCTGGAAAACGGCAAGAAGGTCGGCGCCGACAGCTGGCAGCAGCGCGTCAAGAATCAGACGCCGCACTGCGGCTTCGGTGAGGCAGGCACCTGCTGCCGCATCTGCGCTATGGGCCCCTGCCGTATCACGCCGAAGAGCCCGCGCGGCATCTGCGGCTGCGACGTGCACGGCATCGTCGGCAGAAACTTCCTGAAGTTCACCGCCGGCGGCGCTGCCACCCACTCTGATCATGGCCGTGAGATCATGCACACCCTGCATCAGACGAAGGAAGGCGGCAACTATCAGGTCAAGGACCCCGAGAAGCTCATCCGCATCGCGCATGAGTGGGGCGTCGAGACCGAAGGCAAGGACATCTACGACTCTGGCGCACGAGATGGCTGAGATCGGCCTGCTGGAATACGGCAAGCCCTTCGGCACCCAGCGCTTCCTGAAGCGGGCTCCGAGCACACGCAGGAGCTGTGGGCCAAGGCGGAGATCGAGCCGCGGGCCATCGACCGGGAGGTCGCGACGGCTCTGCATATGACTCATATGGGCTGCTCCTCCCTCCCCGAAGCCCTGATCCGCCAGTCCTCTCCGCAGCGGCCTGTCCGACGGCTGGGGCGGCTCCATGTGCGGCACCGAAGTTCTCCGACGTTATGTTCGGTACGCCCAAGCCGGTGGATACTACGGCCAACCTGGGCGTTATGGAGAAGGATATGGTGAATATCGTGGTCCATGGCCACGACCCTCCCTGTCCGAAATGATTGTCATTATGCCAATGACCGGAGATGATCGCGCTTGCCAAGAGCGTCGGCGCGAAGGGCATCAACATCTGCGGTGTCTGCTGCACCGCGAACGAGGTCGCCATGCGCCACGGTATCCCGATGGCCGGCAACTTCCTGACGCAGGAGAACGTTGTCCTTACGGGCGCATGCGAAGCCATCGTGGTCGACGTGCAGTGTATCTTCCCCGCCCTGGGCCCTCTGCAGCAAATGCTTCCATACCAAGTTCATCACCACCTCTCCCATCGCCCGGATGCCCGACTCCGAGTTCATCCGCTTCCATGCCGAGACCGCCGGTGAGAACGCCAAGGCCATTGTCAAGATGGCAATCGAGAATTTCAAGAACCGGAACCAGGACCTGGTGAACATCCCCAACCAGGTTTCCAAGGCCCGGGTGGGTTACTCCGTGGAGGCCATTGTGAAGGTCCTCGACGGCGTTGCCAACAGCCAGGTCGACGAATTCGGCACCACGAAGCCCCTGCTCGAGTGCGTCACCTCCGGTGTGCTGCGGGGCGCTGTCGCCATGGTCGGCTGCAACAATCCGAAGGTCCGCCCCGACTATGCCCACATCGAGCTCATGAAGAAGCTCCTCGCCAACGATATCATCCTGATCGTCTCCGGCTGCTCCGCGCAGGCCGCCGCCAAGGCCGGCCTCATGGACCCGGAAACTGCCAAGGAATACTGCGGCGCCGGCCTGAAGCGCGTGTGCGAACTGGCCAACATCCCGCCCGTGCTGCACATGGGCTCCTGCGTTGATATCTCCCGTATGATGATCCTGGCCTCCGAGCTGTCCAAGGACTCCGGCCTGAACATCTCCCAGCTCCCCGTCGTGGGCTGCGCCCCGGAGTGGATGAGCGAGAAGGCCGTCTCCATCGGCAACTACGTGGTGGCTACCGGCCTGGATACCTTCCTGGGCGTCGACCCCTATGTGAAGGGGTTCCTCCGAGGTCTGCGACCTGCTGACCGGCGAGCACGGCGTGAAGGATTGGGTCGAGGCCAACTACACCGTGGAAACTGACATCGAGAAGCTCGGCGATCTCATGATCGAGCGCATCGAGGCCAAGCGGGCCGCTCTGGGCATCTGATTTTTGATCCCCGGGAAGGCCGGGGCCAAACCCGTCAGCCTTCCACCTTTGCGCCGGGGTAACATCCTGTAAAACGAGGTTTTTCCATGAAAGTAGCGATTACCGGCAAGGGCGGCGTGGGTAAAACCACCCTCTCTTCCACCTTGGCCCGGCTCTATGCAGCGGAGGGACGTCCGTCCTGGCCGCCGATGTAGACCCGGATGCCAACCTGGGCCTGGCCCTGGGGCTCAGCCAGGAGGAGGTGGATGCCATTGTCCCCATCTCCAAAATGAGGACCCTGGTAGAGGAACGCACCGGCGCCAACGAAGCCAATAAATTCTTTAAGCTGAACCCCTATGTGGCGGATATTCCGGAGAAATACGCCAAGGACGTGGGCGGTGTGAAGCTCCTGGTGATGGGCACTGTGGATGTGGGCGGCAGCGGCTGCGTCTGTCCGGAGCATGTAATGCTCAAGGCCATCCTAAGCAGCCTCACCTACCGGAAGGATGACGTGGTCATTCTGGACATGGAGGCCGGCCTGGAACATCTGGGCCGGGGCACTGCCGCCAATATGGACCAGTTCATTGTGGTGGTAGAGCCCGGCGCCCGCAGCATCCAAACCTATGCCAATGTGAAGCGGCTGGCGGCAGACCTGGGGGTCCGGCAGGTTCGGGTGGTGGCCAATAAGGTGCGGGATCAGCGGGACGAGGATTTCGTCCGCAGCGCCGTCCCGAAGCCGATTTCCTGGGGTGCATTCACTACAACCCGAAATCATGGACGCCGACCGGCTGGGGAAATCTCCCTACGATTTTTGCCCTGCGGCAATCGAGGAAATCAGGAAAATCAAAGCCATTATTGATCGTGATTGAACAATAGGAGGAAAAAACCGTGACTTTATTTGATAGAGTATTCGGCGGAAACGATGCTGTATACGGCCTCACTGAAGCCGCCATCGACAGCGCCATTGCCCAATATGGCGAAAGCCAGGCTGTGTCCTTCCCCGACACCGCCTATTCCCTGCCCTGCTACTATGCCGTCACCGGCGCGAAGGTCGGCACCCTTGGCGAGCTGAAGCAGGCTCTCGGCGTCGTCAAGACGCTCATGACCCGGGCCCCCGCCTGAACGACGCCTTCATGTCCTGCGTGGCCACTGCACTGTGCGCCGAGTTCATCGAGGTCCTGAAGTACCTCAACGGCGCCACGCCCTATGAGCTGCCCTGCTACGGCCATGTGGCCGACGCCTTCGTCCGGAACCTGGGCGTGCCCCTGGTTACCGGCGACATTCCCGGCGTGGCGGTCATCCTGGGCTCCGCTCCTCCGCTGACGAGGCTGTGGAACTGGTGAAGAGCTACCAGAGCCAGGGCATCCTCGTCACCCTCGTGGGCGGCGTCATCGACCAGCTCGAGGAGAAGGGCTACAAGACCGGCGACAATGTCCGTGTGGTGCCTCTCGGGCGTGACGTGACCTCTGTGATCCATGTCGTCTCCGTCGCGCTCCGCGCGGCCCTGATCTTCGGCAACATCACCCCGGGCGATGCAGGCAGCCTGATGAAGTACACGATGGAGCGCGTTCCCGCGTTCGTCAACGCCTTCAAGCCCCTGGACGACGTCATCGTCGCCTGCGGCGCTGGCGCCATTGCCCTGGGCTTCCCGGTCGTTACGAACGAGACCGAGAACATCTACCGCGTCCCGAAGAGCCTCATCGTGCAGGAGGACGTCAGCAAGTTCAACGCCACCTCCCTCGAGGCGCGCGACATCAAGATCAAGATCACCACGATCGACATTCCCGTGTCTCCTTCGCCTCTGCCTTCGAGGGTGAGATCATCCGCAACGGCGACATGCAGGTCGAGGTGGACGGCTCCCGCAAGGATTGCTTCGAGCTGGTCACCACGGAGACCGCCGAGATTGAGGACCACAAGATCACGGTCGACGGCCCCGAGCTCGACGAGATCCCCGTCGGCTCCAAAATTTCCCTGTCCTACATCGTCGAGGTCGCGGGCAAGAACATGCAGACCGACTTCGAGTCCGTTATGGAGCGCAAGATCCACTCCTTCCTGAACTGCGTGGAGGGCGTTATGCACACCGGCCAGCGCGATATGATCCGTATCCGGTTTCGAAGGCCGACTTTGAGGCCGGCTTCCGCTTCCGCCACATCGGCGAGGTCCTCTACGCCAAGATCAAGAGCGAGTTCGACACCGTCGTGGACAAGTGCCAGGTCAAGATCGTCGTGGATGCTGAGAAGAACCATGAGCTGCGGCGCCATGCCAACGAAGTCTTCAGCGTGACGACCGTCTGAAATCCATGACGGACGAGTCCGTGCCCGTGTTCTACACCTGCATTATGTGCCAGGCCTTCTCCCCGAGCCACGTCTGCATCGTCACCCCCGAGCGCCTCGGCCTCTGCGGCGCCGTTTCCTGGCTGGACGCCAAGGCAACGAACGAGCTGGACCCGCAGGGTCCCTGCCAGGTCGTGCCGAAGGAGCACTGCATCGACGAGCGTCTCGGCCGCTACGAGGACGTGGACGAAGCCGTCTTTAAGTACTCTCACGGTGCGCTCGAGCACGTCACGCTGTACTCCCTGTTCCAGGATCCGATGACGTCCTGCGGCTGCTTCGAATGCATCTGCGGCGTCGAGCCGGTCAGCATGGGCGTTGTCATCACGATGCGTGAGTACGCCGGCATGACCCCGCTCGGCATGACGTTCTCCGAGATGGCCTCCATGACGGGCGGCGGCGTGCAGACGCCGGGCTTCATGGGCCACGGCAAGCACTTCATCGCCTCCAAGAAGTTCATCGCTGCCGAAGGCGGCCTCGGCCGTATCGTCTGGCTGCCGGAAGGAGCTCAAGGAGCAGATGCGCGGACAAGCTGAACGAGGCTGCCAAGGAGCTGTACGATGTAGAGAACTTCACCGACATGATTGCCGACTGAGACCATCTGCACCGAGGACCCCGAGCAGCTGCTGAACTACCTCTCCGAAGTGGGCCATCCCGCTCTCCATGGAGCCCTTCGATATGTAAGAGACCCGATCGGGGATGCCGGAAAATCCGGCATCCCCGATTTTGCGTTGATGGGACGGCTGTCGATAAAATGGTAAAAGCCAAAGGTTTGTCATTGCGAGCGAAGCGACGTGGCGCCCTGAGCGCGCAGCGCGAGGATGTGCCCTGGGGTGCAATCTCGCAGGACCGGGGTGGATAACAGGGCACTCCCGGCGAAAACGTAACTGCCTTCCCGAGATTGCCACGGCCCCGCTGGGGCCTCGCAATGACAATTCGGGGGCGTTTGCCATTTTGACGGCGGCCTATACGGGTCGGAAGTGCGTCGCCGGGAGGACAGCCCGGCCGCTACATCGCGTGACCGAAGGCCCGTGAATGATTCATTCTTCATTTTTCAGTCTTCAGTATTCATTCATTTCTGCATGCCGCCCCTGCAAGGCACCTCATCGCCCCAACATTTGTGTGCAAAAAAGCCGCTGCGGCAGAACCGCAGCGGCTCGTTCTGTTTTCTTACGCCTCGCCGGGGCGGGGAAAGGTGACGGTGACGGTCGTACCCGTGCCGAGGGTGCTCTCCAGTGCAACGCGGGCGTGGTGATAGGCCGCAGCGTGCTTCACGATGGACAGGCCGAGGCCCGTGCCGCCGATGGCGCGCGAATGGCTCTTATCCACGCGGTAGAAGCGCTCGAACACGCGGTCCTGCTCCGCTGCCGGGATGCCAATGCCGGTATCCGCCACGCGGAGGACCGGCTGGCCGTTCTCCTCCGCCGTGCTGACGGTCACGCTGCCGCCCTTGCGGTTATACTTGATGGCATTGTCGCAGAGATTGTAGATCAGCTCGTCCACGATCTGCGCAATGCCGTGCACGCGGCAGGGCTTCAGCTCCGTGCGGAGCGTGACGTCGTGCTGTGCGGCCGCATCCTGCAGACGGAGACGACGCTTGCGGCCATGCCGTCGAGGCGCAGGTCCGTCTTCGCTGCCCACGCTGCCCTCGTCCAGCTGGGACAGGCGGATGATATCGCCGACCAGAGCGATGAGGCGCTGGGCCTCGGTGTAGATGTTCCCGGCGAAGTGCTGCACGTCCTGCGGCTTTGCGATGCCGTCGCGGATGAGCTCGGCAAAGCCGGAGATGGACGTCAGCGGCGTGCGCAGCTCGTGGGAGACGTTCGCCGTGAATTCGCGGCGGAGCTGCTCGCGGTCCTCGCGCTCCGTCACGTCCAGCAGCACGAGCACCGCGCCCGCAAGGCGGCCGTCCTCCATAGCCGGGTTGGCCATGAGCTGGTAGATGCGGCCGTCGAGCGTCAGGGTGCGCAGGTCGTGCTCGCCCGACAGAGCGCGCTGCACGGCCTCCCGGAAGTCCTCGCTGCGGTTCACGGCCAGCACGGACTGCTTTTCGACATTTTCGGATCTGCAGCAGGCGGCGCGCGGGATTGCAGAACAGCAGGTTCGTCCGGGCGTCGACGATGAGCAGGCCTTCGTTCATGTGCTCCGTGATGGCGGTGAACTCCGTCTGGCGGCGGCGCAGCTCATCCATCTGCGCGGCGATCTGCCTGTTCTGGGCGGAAATTTTCTCCAGCAGGGGGAAAGCTCGTCATAGGCCTCCGCCTGCTCCGGATGCTCCAGGTCGAGGGCATTCAGCGGGCGGACGATGCGCTTCGACAGACGATAGGACAGCAGCCACGCCAGCGCAATGGCGACAAGCACGGCCGCAACGGCCGGGCGCAGCATGCGCACCAGGATGCCGAGCACGGAATCACGCGTTCCGGCCAGCCGGAGCACCGTGCCGTCCTGCAGGCGGCAGGCATAGTAGAACGTCTTCTGGGACAGCGTCGCGGAATAGCGCTCGCTCTCACCCGCGCCGTAGCGCAGGGCATCAGCCACCTCGGTGCGCGCGGCGTGATTGCCCATCTGCGCAGGATCGGCCTTGTTGTCGTAGCGGACCGCGCCGTCGGCGCCGATCCAGGTGATGCGGATCGGTGAGATCTTATCCTGCTCCAGCGAGCGCAGGTAGTCCTCCTCCGCAAGGCCGCCGTTGATGGCATGGGCCATGGAGAGGGCCTCGCTCTTCAGCTCCGAGCGGTACTGCACGGCATAGTCGTTATAAAACACGACGGACAGCAGCGCCACGCTCAGCAGGAGCACGACGAGGGCCACCAGAAAAATGGACCGGAAAATTCGTTTTGTCATACCGCAGTCTCGCAGGCGGCCACGCCGCGGACCGTCCGATCTGCGCCGCCGCTGCGCCGAGCTTCAGGCGCAGGGAGCGGATATGGACGTCCACGGTGCGGCTCTCGCCGTCAAATTCATAGCCCCAGATGCTGGAAAGCAGCCGGTCACGCGTAAAGACCTGCATCGGATGCTCGAGCATCAGGTGCAGCAGCTCGTATTCCTTCAGCGTGAGCGTCAGCTCCTCGCCGCAGGCGCGCATGGTGTGCGTGGTGGTGTCGCACTCGATGTCCCCGCAGCGCAGCGTCTCGCGGCGCTCGCGGCCCGAACTCCGCCCGGCGCAGCAGAGCGCGCACGCGGGAGATCAGCTCCATCATGCCGAACGGCTTTGTAAGATAATCATCCGCGCCGCCGTCCAGCCCGATGACCTTGTCATATTCGCTGCTGCGCGCAGTGAGCATCATGACGGGCAGGCTGCTCCGTGCGCGGGCTGGCGCGCAGCCGGCGCAGGATGGAAAGCCCGTCCTCCTCCGGCAGCATGATGTCCAGGATCAGCAGCTCCGGCAAGGTGCGCTCCATGGCGTCATAAAACTCCGAGGGCGCGGCGAAGCCCGTGGCCTCCAGCCCGGTGCTGCAGAGCGTGTAGACGACAAGCTCGCGAATGGCGCTGTCGTCCTCCAGCAAATAGATCATAAAAAGTTCCCCTTACTCTCCGGCATGTGCGCCGGTGATGGAATATTCGACCCACTCTGCCACATTCACGGCATGGTCGCCGATGCGCTCGAGATACTTTGCGATCATCAAAAGATCGAGGCAAGCTCGCCGCTCAGGTCCGGGTGCTCGGTGATCTGACCGACCAGCTCGTTTTTCACGGTGTCGAACAGGCCGTCGACGATGTCGTCCTCCTTCTGAACGGCACGGGCCTTGCCGAGATCCTTGCGGACGAAGGAATCGACGCTGTCCGTGACCATGCGGCTGGCGGCGCGGGCCATTTCATAGATGTGCGTGCCCGAGCTTGAGGCTGCTCATCCTCGATGTTCCAGCCGGTGATGCCCGCGATGTCCGAGGCCTGGTCGCCGATGCGCTCCAGATCGGAGATCATTTTCAGGGCCGAGGAGATCGTGCGCAGGTCGCGCGGCAACGGGCTGCTGCTGCAGCAGGAGCTTCATGCACAGGCTGCTCGATCTCGCGCTCCTTGCTGGTCGATCTCGCGCTCGAGGGCAGCGGCCTTCTCCGCGCTCTTTTTGTCTGCTTCGTTTTCAGCGTGTCATGGAAGCGGAGGAGATGCATCCTCACACAGCGCACCCATTTCAATGAGCTCGACGTTGAGCAGCTCCAGCTGCTCGTCAAACCGGTTTCTCATGGATCCGCATCAGCAAACCTCCCCGTGATGTAATCTTCGGTGCGACGGTCCTGGGGCATGGAGAAGATCTTCTCCGTCGGGCCGAACTTCGACCATATCGCCCAGCAGGAAAAACGCCGTTTTGTCGAGATGCGGGCGGCCTGCTGCATATTGTGCGTGACCATAACAATAGTATAATCCTTTTTCAGCTCCATGGCAAGCTCTTCGATGCGCGAAGTGGAGATCGGGTCGAGAGCGCTCGTCGGCTCGTCCATCAGCAGGACCTCCGGCTCAACGGCAAGGGGCTCGCGCGATGCACAGGCGCTGCTGCTGGCCGCCGGACATACCGAGGGCGCTCTTTTTCAGGCGGTCCTTGACCTCGTCCCAGATGGCGGCGCCGCGCAGCGATTTTTCACGATCTCGTCGAGCTTCACGCGGTGAGCGGATGCCATGCGTGCGCGGCCCGAAAGCGATGTTGTCGTACACGCTCATGGGGAAGGGGTTCGGCTTCTGGAACACCATGCCGACGCGCTTGCGCAGCAGGTTCACGTCCATTTTGCGGGAGAAAATATCCTCGCCGTCCAGCGTGACGGTGCCCTCGATGCGGCAGCCCTCGACGAGGTCGTTCATCCGGTTGAGTGACTTGAGCAACGTCGACTTGCCGCAGCCGGACGGGCCGATGAAGGCCGTGATCTCATTGGCGGGCAGGCGGAGGTTGATGTCCTTCAGCGCCTGAAAGCTGCCGTACCAGAGATTGAGGTGCTCGATTACGATCTTATCCTGTTCCATATGGGAACTCCTTCCTGTTGCGCTCACTGCGTGCGCCGGGCAATGCGCTTTGCCGCGGCGCCGGACAGCGCGTTGATGCCGATGACCATGACCAGCAGCACAACGGCCGTGGCATAGGCCTCGCTGCGGTGGTGCAGGCCCTCGTTGAGCAGGCAGTACATGTGCACTGCCAGCGTGCGGCCGGATTCCATGACACCGCCCGCGACGCCGCTGAACGTACCTGCCGTAAAGATGAGGGCGGCCGTCTCGCCGACGATGCGGCCGATGGCCAGAATGATGCCGGAGAAGATGCCGGGCACGGCGGACGGCAGCACGATGCGGAACACCGTGCGCAGCTTGCCCGCGCCGAGGCCGAAGCTGCCCTCGCGGAACGAATCGGGCACGGCCTTCAGGGCCTCCTCCGTCGTGCGGAGAATCGTCGGCAGGACCATGATGGCCAGCGTGAGCGCGCCTGCCAACATGGATTTGTCCATGTTCAGGGCGATGACGAACATCAGATAGCCAAACAGGCCGTAGACGATGGACGGGATGCCCGAGAGGGTCTCTGCCGTAAGGCGGACGACCTTGACGAGCTTATTGCCGCGCTTGGCATACTCCACGAGGTAGATGGCAGCGCCGATGCCGAACGGAACGGACAGCAGCAGCGACAGCACGACCATGAGGAGCGTATTGATGATAGCGGGCGTCATGGAGCAGTTGTCCGACGTATAATGCCAGGCAAACAGGCCCGGCTTCAGGTTCGGCACGCCCATGATGAGGATATAGGCAATGAGCGCGGCGAGAATGGCGAAGGTGATCACGGCAGAGGCCGTGACGGCGATGCGCTGGACAAGCGACATCGGATGGCGGCGGTAGGACGCGCGGCTCGTGCGCCCGGCGCTCGGTTTCGAACGTTCCGTTTTTTTCATGTTGCGTCAGCCTTTCGTTTCACGGCGGAGAAGCACAGATTGATGATCAGGATGAACACGAACAGCACCACGCCGCAGGCGATGAGGGCCTCACGGTGCAGGTCCGTGGCGTAGCCCATCTCCAGCACGATATTGGCCGTCAGGGTGCGCACGCCGCTGAGCAGGCTCTTGGGCAGGATGGGCTGGTTGCCCGCGATCATCACGACGGCCATGGTCTCGCCGATGGCGCGGCCGACACCGAGCAGGATCGAGGCCGCCATGCCGGCGCACCCGCAGGTTGACCACCATGCCGGCCGTACACGATCGAGGATGCCGGCGAGTAGCGACGCGGGCTTTCGGGCAGAACTTTGCCATAAACACCGCCGTCAGCACGCCGATGGGCACGCCGATGAGGATTGCGCCCGCCGTTACGTACAAAACTGCCCAGTATCATGGGGGAATATGCCGTATATGCCGTTTGTGTAGGCCGCCAGGTCTTGCCCAGCAGGAAGTCGAACACCCCGATTTCCGACATGGCGGGAATTCCGTTTGCAAACAGGAAAACGCTGATGGTCAGCACCTCGAGAATGGAAAGCGCGCAGGCGGCGGCCAGAAACACCGCGCGCATCGCGGACTCTTTGAATGATTTCGATATCCTTATTAACCCCCAAGCCGGCGGGACGCACCCGACCGGCTGTTGTCGATTCCGTTTAGCGACGACGTCGGCCTCCCATACGAGGCCTGGCCGGTGTATATGTTTTTGACCTGTTCGCTCGTCAGCCCGTCCGCGGGTTCTCCAGGTTTACAATGACCGCGATGCCGTCGAGCGCGATGGTCTGTACATCAGCCCGCCTTCAAGCTCCGAGTCCTTGATCTCGCGCGAGGCCATGCCGATGTCGCACACGCCGTCGATTGCGTTGCTGACGCCGGTCGAGGAGAGTCGCTCTGCTGTACTTCGATCGTCGCGTTGGGGTTGATCGCGGTGTACGCCTCTTTCAGTTTCTCCATCACCGGGGTGACGGAGGAGGAGCCGGCGACGGAGAGCTTGCCGCTCGGGTTCTCGCTCTGGAAAGCGGCTGCGTTTTCCGCTACGCTGATGTAGCTGTTCTCTTCAATCACCGCCTGGCCCTCGGCGCTCATGATAAAGGCGATGAAGTCCTTCGCGAGTCCTTCGGGCGCGCCTTTGGTCACGATGTTGAAAGGACGCGACACCTTGTAGCTTTCGTTCTTGATATTCTCAACGCTCGCCTCGGCGCCGTCGATGGGCAGGGCCTTGACCGTCTCGTTCAGCGAGCCCAGGAGATGTAGCCGATGGAATACAGGTCTTCGGCCACCGACGTCATCATGACGGAGGTGCTGCTGGTGATTTCCGCTTCAGGAATGGTGCGGTCCACCTTGTTCCCGTCCGCGTCCTTTCCTCAATGCCAAACAGCTCGACAAACGCGCCGCGCGTGCCGGAGCCCTCTTCACGGGAGATCACGTTGATGCTGCTCGCCGCCTGGAATCCGTCCGACCCTTTCCGCAGCCTGCAAATGCTGCGAGCACCAGCGCAAGCGCCATGGCGATACATAGACTCTTTTTTTATCTGTTTCATTTTCAATTCCTCCTAATCTATTCTGACCAAAGCATACACCCCATATGTAAATCCCAAATACGCGCTTGCGAAAAAACGCGTAAAATCGAACGGCGCTTTTGTAAAATCAAATTTACTTTGGTTCTGAAAAATGCCGATTATGGATAATTTACCAAATTCTGTGTAAAACTAAGTGCGGAGGGGTTCTATGCAGTACGCAAAATTACAGGCCGCTGATCAAGCGGATGAGAAAATGGTTTGCGCGCGCGTATCCGGCGGCGCTTGCCTCGCGGTCTGCGCCGCGGTGGGGACGGCTTCGGGAACGTGGCTGCCGGGCCTGTCCGCGTCCGGAGCGGAGGTGCTTGACGCCGTGCCGTATTTCCGGGGATTTGGGTTTTGCTGTATCTCGGTTTGGGAGCGACGATATACGCCCGGTTTTTCCGCCGGGACGCCGGCGCGAAAACGCTGCTCGCCCTCTACGGCGCGCTGACGTTTCTGCTGTTCTTCCTGCCCGCCCTGCTGCTGCGCAGCAGCGGACTGGACTCGTTTTTTGTATCTGCTCATGCTGCTCGTCATGTGGTTTGCCGCGGCGAGCCTGACGGCGCGGGAGAATAAGCTTCTCGCCGCGGCGCAGGCGCCGGGCATGCTGCTGCTTATCTATCTGGGGTATCTGAGCTTATATTATTATTTAAAGGTATAGAATCGAAAAAAAAGGCGCGCGCGCCTTTTTTTGTGCGGGGATTGACAAACGGGGAAAAAAGCAGGTATACTAATATCCGTAAAGTAATTTGCTTTACACTTGCCCGCGAAAGGATGAAAAACGTGCAGGAAAAAGATCTGAAAATCGGGCTGCTGTGTGATTTTTACGGAAATATGCTGACAGACAAACAGCGCGAGGCCACCGCCATGTATTATGACGACGACCTGTCGCTCGCCGAGATCGCCGAGCACGTCGGCATCACGCGCCAGGGCGTGTGGGACAGTATCAAGCGCGCCGAGAGCATTCTTACGGAGCTTGAGGAAAAGCTGGGGCTTGCCGCCCGCTTTACCGAGCTGACGAACAGTGTGGAGCAGATTAAGGACAAGGCGGAGCAGATCAGGCAGATCAATCACAAGCGCGCGATCAGCGCGGAGATCGACCTGCTAGCGGACGAAATTATCAAACTCAGTGATCGGATTGTGGAATAATGGCGTTTGAAGGCATTTCAGAAAAAACTAAACGATATATTCCGGCGCCTGAAGGGCCGGCGGCAAGCTCTCGGAGGCCGACGTCAAGGCCGTTATGCGGGAAATCAAGCTGGCGTTGCTTGCGGCGGACGTGAACTTCAAAAGTGGTCAAGGCGTTTATCGCGAATGTGACCGAGCGCGCCGTGGGCGAGGAAGTGCTCAAATCGCTCACGCCCGCCCAGCAGGTCATCAAAATCGTCAACGAGGAGCTGACCGAGCTGATGGGCGGCGGGGACAGCCGCGTGCGTTTCGCCTCAAGCCGCCTACGGTCATCATGCTGTGCGGCCTCCAGGGCGCGGGCAAAACGACCCATGCGGCAAAGCTCGCGCACTATTTTAAAAAAGCTGGACCGCCGTCCTCTGCTCGTCGCCTGCGACATATACAGGCCCGCGGCGGTCGAGCAGCTGAAAATTGTCGGCGCCGCGGCGGAGGTGCCCGTGTTTTCCCGGACGGGGAAAAGCCGGTGAAAATCGCGGCGGAAGCAGTCCGTCATGCGAAGACCTACGGCAACGATATCGTGATATTGGACACGGCCGGCCGGCTGCATATTGACGAGCCGCTCATGGCGGAGCTGAAAGAAATCAAGAAAACCGTGTCGCCGGACGAGATTCTGCTCGTCGTGGACGCGATGACCGGACAGGACGCGGTCAACGTAGCCGAATCGTTCGATGCGCAGCTCGATATCGACGGCGTCATCCTCACCAAACTGGACGGCGACACCCGCGGCGGCGCGGCGCTGAGCGTCAAGTATATCACGGGCAAGCCCATTAAATTCGTGGGCGTCGGCGAGAAGTTCACCGACCTGGAGCCTTTCCATCCAGACCGCATGGCAAGCCGCATTCTCGGCATGGCCGACGATGTCGCTGATTGAGAAGGCCGAGCAGGCGTTCGACGAGAAGCAGGCGCAGCAGTTGGAAAAGAAGCTGCAAAAAGAACAAGTTCGACCTTGACGACATGCTCAGCCAGTTTTCCCAGCTCAAGAAAATGGGCTCGATCGAAAGTGTCCTTTGGCGGCCTGGGCGTGAAAAAAGAAGGACATGGACAAGGTGGATATAGACGCCAAGCGCATCGACCGCCAGGAGGCGATTCTGCGCGCCATGACGCCGGAGGAGCGCCGCAGGCCCGAACTGCTGAACGCATCGCGCAAAAGGCGCATCGCGGCAGGCAGCGGCACACGCGTGGAGGAAATCAACCGACTGCTCAAAAGCTATGAGCAGACAAAGTCCCTGCTCAAGCGCTTCAACAAGAACCCCAAGGCGTTCGGCGGCATGGGCGGCATGAACGGGCTCGGCATGTAGCCGCATTACACAGCTAAAAGAGACCCTTTTAGATATATACAGCAGATAATGGAGGTGAAACACATGGCAGTAAAGATCAGGCTTCGCAGAATGGGCGCGAAAGGCGCGCCTTTTTACCGCATTGTCGTCGCCGATTCCAGATTCCCCGCGCGACGGCCGGTTTATCGAGGAAATCGGAACATATGATCCGAAAAAGCAGCCGTCCGAAGTGAAAATCGACGTGGAAAAGGCAAAGCAGTGGATTGCCAACGGCGCACAGCCGACCGATACGGTAAAGGCTATGCTGAAGAAAAACGGCGTACTGTAAAGGATGGTTGCAATGGAAGAACTGCTTACGTTCATCACAAAATCACTTGTGGAAAATCCGGACGAGGTCGTCGTGACCCGGGTGCAGGAAAAAAGAGGACTCCGAGACGTATAACATCGAGGTGGACTCGGCGGATATGGGCAGGGTGATCGGCCGCCAGGGCCGCATCGCCAAGGCCATCCGCACGGTGGCGAAATCCGCCGCCGCGCGCAGCAACCGCAAGGTCATCGTCAACATCGGCAAATAAAAGATCGGATTTCGGGACAGAGAGGGTAGCTGCTATCCTCTCTCGACTGATTCAGAGGGAAATTGCAGGCGTATGGAACGCATTGAAACTGGTAGAATTGTAAACACGCACGGGATTCAGGGGCGAGCTCAAGATCCAGCCGTGGGCCGACAGCCCGGAGAGCCTGGCCGGGCTGTCCGTTCTGTACCTGGACGCGGCCGGGACGCAGCCGCTTGCCGTTGCGCGCGCCCGCGTGCATCAGGGCAACGTCATCTGCAAGTTTGAGGGCGTGGACAGCATCGAGGCCGCGCAGGCCTACAAGGGCCGGATTGTCTATACGGACAAGGACGCGCAGGCGCTCGCGCCCGGCGAGTACTACATTGCAGATGTGATCGGCCTTGCCGTTGTGGACGCGGACACCGGCGCGCCGTACGGGCGGTTGACCGACGTGTACCAGGCCCCCGCCAACGACGCGTACGAGATTGAGCTTGCGTCGGGCAAACGTGTGCTTTTCCCGGCCATCCGCGACGTCGTTATTGAGACGGATATCGAGGGCGGCGTGATGCGGGTGCGGCCGATTGCGGGGATGTTCGACATATGAAGTTCAGTATTATGACGCTCTTTCCCGAGTATATGGATTTTCTGCTCGGGCAGAGCATTATCGGCCGCGCCCGCAAGGCGGGCATACTTGAAATAAACTGCCACAACTTCCGCGACTATGCGCACGACCGCCACAGCACGGTGGAAGACACGCCGTACGGCGGCGGCATGGGCATGCTGCTCAAGCCGGAGCCGATCTACGAGTGCTATCAGGCCATCGTGGCGCAGAGCGAAGCTAGGCCGCTGTGCGTGTACATGTCCCCAAAGGGCAGGGTGCTGGATCAGGCGCTCGCCTGCGAGCTGGCGCAGCAGGAGCACGTCCTGTTTTTGTGCGGGCACTACGAGGGGCGTGGACCAGCGGGTGCTGGACCGGATTGTGGACATGGAGCTGTCCATAGGCGACTATGTGCTCACCGGCGGCGAACTGCCGGCGGCGGTGGCGGTCGACTGTATCGCCCGGCTCGTGCCCGGCGTGCTCGCCGAGGAGGAGTGCTTTACCGAGGAGAGCCATTACGGCGGCCTGCTCGGTATCCGCACTACACGCGCCCGCAGGTTTTCAGGGCGAGTCCGTGCCGGAAGTTCTGCTGGGCGGAAACCACGGCGAAATCGAGCGCTGGCGGCGCCGGCGCGCGCTGGAGATCACCCGGCGCTGCCGTCCGGATATGCTGCTGAAAGCGAGCCTCGCCCCGCGACCTGGACCTGCTGGAAGAGTGGATGGACGGGGAGAATAAGACGGTATTAGCAAAGCAACGAGTAATGCATCGTCCCTGTCTGCTGTCGTCGCGGGGTAAGATGCACTGTTCAACAGGCGGCAGGGTTCCGTTCATTTTTGACTGCTGACGCGGGCGTTTTTAACAACCTGACATAATAAGTTTGAAACGGCGGTGTGAAATATGCATAAAAATTCTACTGGACTTTCCGTCATAGCTCGAATCGCCCTTATCATTTCTTGGTGTGTTCTCGGTGTGAAATTGCTTAACGGCAATTATGCAATCAAGGCAGAGACGCATACATATCGCTCGTATTGGCCGTGGTTTCCGCTCGTATGCTTAACCGGATACAGATTCACTGCCGGAAAATGCCCTTATTGCGGAAAAACAGAATTTTCAAACGGTAAATTCTGTTCTCATTGTGAGGAACGAGTTAGCGCGCCGCAATAGTCCTGCTTCACATAAAGCTTATATGAACGGTTTTCTGCAAATAAAACAGCCTTTTTTTCGCGCCCGTTTCAGGGCTTGGAAAAGCTGTTTTTCCGTTATCTGTCGCTGCATGGCTTGGGGTCCTCATCCTGAAAGATCAGGTCGTCTATATCCCCGGTCCTGCCCTGCAGCTGATAAAATGGGGGCCGGTCCTATGAGGTGTTTGTTCGCGGTTCATAACTGTTCCCTTTCTTATGCGCACCGATCTATGCGGCGTCCGGAATGCGCCGTGCGTTTGCGGTGATATTCCTATTATATGCTCTGGCCCGCAGTCGTATACCTGAATAATATTTTCGTCTGCGCGCTCATAGCAGTCTATGCGCGAAAGGGGAAATGCGTTCCGTTGTTCGACCCAAAAGCCGGCCGGGAGCGGTCAATAGAGGGAGCGGTAAATTTCCAGAAATGTCCGTTTCGGAGAAGGGCGCGTAGTTGTTGAAAGCCGTAGCCGCTGCTGCGTGCGCACCACATTTTTTCGGCAAGGGGCGGGCAGATCCGCCTCGTTGACGCCGTATTCCCGCAGGGGTTTGCGTTTTAATACCCTGTTCAGAAGCTGCGAGAACGCTGCGTATACCTCGGCCTGCGGACATTCGAGCAGACGGGCCAGCAGCGCTTCCAGCCGGGCGATGCCGCCGTCCGGCGCCATGGCGTGGTATCGCTCCAGCACGGCGGTAAACAGCGCGTAATTGGGATTCGCCGTGCGGCACATGGTAGTGCCGCCGATCGGATAGCTCATCGCGTGCACTGCGCCCGCGCCCGACACGCTCAGGGCGATCCCGGCGTAGTTGCTGGCAAGCAGGAACTCGCCGTGAAGCGCACGCCGCGCATCCTCGCCGCCGCGCACAACCGCTTGATACCCGCTTACAATCAGGGTGATGGCGCGCTGCGCCGTCATCAGTGTGAAGTCGTTTGCCCGGGGCGAGAGGCTGGCTTCCACCGCATGGATGAGCGCGTCCAGCGAACTTGTGGCAAAGACGTAGTAGGGCAGGCTGTCCAAAAGCTGCGGGATCAGCACAGCCTGGTCGGCAAAGATCGCGTCGCAGGGGGAAGCCGAGCTTTGTCCCGCGCGATTCCATGGCGAGGATAGAGAGGTTGGTCATCTCGCTGCCAGTGCCGCAGGTGGTCGGTACAATAATCAGCCGCTTGTCTTTCACCGGCTCTATTTTTTCCGTCGAACAGGTCGGCCACGGGCAGAATGTTTTTGAGAGCGAACAGCTTCGCCACGTCAATCACCGAGCCGCCGCCGATGCCGAACACTCGCCGGTACGGGCCTTTCAAATCCCGCGCCATGCTTTCCACGAGCCGGTCCGAGGGCTCGCCGGTTCCGTATTTTTCCTGAAATAGGACGTCGGCTCCCTTGCAGCGCGCCGTCGAAGGCCGGACGCAGGATGTACTCGTTGCTGATGATAAGGTCGCCGGTTCCAATCTGCATCTCGGCGCAGAACTGCGCGGCGCTGTCAAAAGAATGTACTTCCGGATGGATGGAAAACAGTTTCATAGTTTGCCCCTTTCGTCTTTTTTTCAGTATATCTGAATCCTTATGAAAAGTAAAGGGCGGATGTTCATGATAATCATGGATTGTCATACAAAAAATGTTTGGAATACGGTTGACAAGTCAGGTTCGTTTTGCTATAATTCATAGTACCGTCTTAAATGCTGGTGTAGCTCAATTGGCAGAGCAGCTGATTTGTAATCAGCAGGTTGCGGGTTCAAGTCCCATCACCAGCTCCAGCCCAGCGTTTATGCGGGGATTATGGGGGATACCCAAGTGGCCAAAGGGAGCAGACTGTAAATCTGTCGTCTTCGACTTCGATGGTTCGAATCCGTCTTCCCCCACCACGTCGGAGAGCAAGCTGTGTATCGCTTGCTCCGACTTTTTTAAAGGTCAGAGCGCGCTCACGCCGCTGCTCCTCCTTTTTTCGCAAAAAAGTCACGCTCGGCTCGCTTGCGCGGTTGTATACGCCCTCGCAACGGCTCGCTGTCGCTACCAACTTTTGCGAGCTGCGGTTTTTATTTTTTTCGCTTTTTTGTAGTCGAGCCTCGAAATGCAATTCGTGTGTGAGGCTTTTTATGTCTATGTCTTAGTGCTCGCATTTAAAATGCATCTTTTTTCGCAGTACCTGCCACGTCGGAGCAAGCTGTGTATCGCTTGCTCCGATTTTTTGCAAAAGCCAGAGCGCGCTCACGCCGAAGAACGGGAGAGCGTCCGGACGGATGCGGTGGGCGCAGAATCACAACTGATACAGAAAAAGCGGCATGTTTTTACATGCCGCTTTTTTACTTCTGCCATCCGACTGCCTCCTTAAAGTCAACGTGGTTTATATTCAGGTCAACTCTTCCATCTGATTTCGTAATCCACTCCTGAGGTGTTTCCGATTTTTTCTATGTATTCTTCTATCAATTCTTTTTGCTCTATCCTGTGCTTTTACAAATAGCGCTTTGTTCTCTTTTATTGCTTTTTCCATTTCTTCATCGCCTTTGAGCATTGCCTGATTTTGTTCTTCGGAATTAATTTTGCTACCAAACCATCCCTTATCACTTGAAACGACTAACTTTTCACCAAAAGTATCGGTATTAACGCCCAACGATAATAGCTCAGCTTCAGGCATTGTTATTGTTATTGTATTTCCAGATGTTTCAATCTTGATCTGTGACATATCTACACCAATAGTCGCTACACCTTCATACTCGATCCACATTTTTCTGTCTTTTGGAATATGTTATCTTTCTTTTTATCAATTTGAGCTACATTATTGTAATAGCATTTTAGTGTTGCTAATTCACAGATGGCGTGTATATCTTCCTCCTTTATAACAGCCTTGCTTTTGATTAGAACAGCCAGTAAAGGAACAAATGAAAGTAATTAGAATTATAAAAGCTATTGTCTTTTCATCATTTTTTCCTCCTGTTCATTTTTCATTTAAATAAACTATTTCCATTGTTTCTCCATCTTTTAATTGCTTTTCAATGGGTTTTAAAAGCGCTTTTAATGTTTCTTTTGCATTATTTATAGCAGTCTCTCGTAAAGTGACATTTTCAAAAGACTTTTGTTTCAAATCGGTCTCGCACGCTTCATATGCTTCCATCAAGTTTCTTCGGTATCATATTTGTTTTTTGTGAAAATAAATTCTAAATCTCTATCAACATTTATTTCTCTTATAGTAACTTCTGGTAAGTGAATGATTATATTGTCCCCGTTTTCCCTAACTTCAATTTTTTTTTGAAATCAAAGCCTGATTTTACTGACCCTTTATAGGAAACGTAGTATTTTATGTTATTTTCTGTGTTATCAGCATTTGGGTCAATTTTACACCAACAACAGAGTTGTAGGTGTATTCCGCAGTAAACATATCTGCAGTTTCCACTATTTCTGACAAGGAAGTTTTTACATTATAAGCCGTTCCTCCTTTGGGAGAAAATATTGCTAATAAAATTACAAGCAAAACAACTACAGCAATAGCGCATATGCCTAGTTTACCCAACTTTTTCATCTTGCTAAAAATAACATCCATTATCTTCACCTCTAAAATATCAAGCTTACAAGCTCTATGTATTACGGATAATAAGGGTTCGGCTTAAATAAAATTATTAATAAATCGATAATAACACCTAAATAGCAAAACCCAAATGTGCATAAATAAACGATTCCCCAAAGGACTCGTCCTTCATAAAATTTGTGTATTCCTAAGTACCCTAAGATGAAACATAGAATAAAAGACACCCATTTGTTCTTTGGTTCAATAGTTCTCATAAGCCATCCTTTCTGTCAGAAAATATAATAACCACTGTTTCTAATTCGGAATGTGAACGCGAAGTATTCTAATCCGCGAAATTTACAAGCTCTTTTTTCGAACAAATTCTGTTCGGAAAGGAGCATTTTCTATGGAAATTCTTATCAACTATAAAACAGTTTATCAGAAACCCCGTGACAAAGATAATGACAATGTCATTTGTTATGCCGATAGCGAGCTGGTATTATGTCATTAAACAGTTACTTACTTAACGGTCTGGAGGTGGAGCTTTTGAAAAAAGACCTCGCTGGCCTTAATGATGTGTGTATAGAGATATAGCAGATGAAATAGGGGTGGAAAAACACCTTGGCTATCTACAAGTTATTTCACGGTACGCAGATTTCGTTTCCAAACAGGCTATTTTCAAAAGAATACACCCACAAGGCTATTATCAGCGAATACAACGGCAACAATGTACCTCAATTGGCTCAAAATACAATTACTCCGAACGGGTATATGGCGTATTTTGAAAACAGCAAAATAATGATCTTTGGAGGATGTTTAAGCAAAAGCCTGTGTATCGCCTGCTCCGACTTTTTTTTGCAAAAGGCAGAGCGCGCTCACGCCGAAGAACGGGAGAGCGTCCGGACGGATGCGGCGTGCGCAGAATCACAACTGATACAGAAAAAGCGGCATGTTTTTTACATGCCGCTTTTTTCTGCTGGCTTTTTGCCCCGAGTGTGTGCTAAGATAGAGCAAACGGACAGAGAGAGGAGCTTGCGTGTGAAAAAGGGGAAACCCGCATTTATGAATGCCGTACAGGTCGCGTCGGTCGTCATATCTTTGCTGGCGTTCGTTTTCAGTTGTATTACGGGGATTATGCAGATCCGCCTGGCAAAACAGCAGGCAGAGCTGGAGGACATTTTCAAGCCGATCAATTACATCATTGAGCCGAGTGAAGAAAAATGCACCTACCATTTCGGAGATAAGGAGGTGCAGCAGCATTTCCCCAATATAAAATTTGTTACGGGACGGCCCCGTGAATTCTCGGTGATTGTGATTCAGGACGGCGAATATCTCGTTGCCGGCTGCGATATGTCCACCACGGAAGAATACTATGTCGGGAATATAAAAACCGGCATACCGGTGACGGCTTTCGACGAGGGGACCCGGTATGCCTACGACTATTTCTTTATATACTTTGAGGACGCCGCGGGCACGGGTACGTTGGATATGATCTATTATCAGATAGACATTCAGAACGCCGCGGTCAGCGAACCGCGCACTTGTTCCAAGGTGGATCTGCTCGCACTGGAGAGTTCGGCCGATCCGTACAAACAGGAAATGCTGGGCCAGTATATGCGCCTGCTGGAAAAAAGCAGAGGCTTTGCCGGGCATGGAATAGGAAAAAAAAGAGCTTTTGGCCGTCAGACCAAAAGCTCTTCCCTTGCGGCAGGCGCAGCCTGCCGCGCGCCGCTGTTTTTCAGGTGTTTTTTCAGTTCGATTACATAAGGCTCGTCCGCAAACTCCGCGTTCTCATGCAGGGAGGACAGTTTGTCGTACCGGAATCCGCTGCCGTCGAACAGATATTGCCGTAACGCTTCGGAAATGCGGAAAAAAAGTAGAGCTGTCCCGCCTGGTTGCCGATGTCCACGACGCTGTCGGGACTGATGCGCACGGTGTCGCGGAAAACGCCGACCATGCGGTTTGCAAAGCCCGTTTTGCTGTCGCAGCCGATGATCTGCATGACGTGGATGCCGTCTTTCGTCGTCTGCTGCGAAATGTTGCTGGCCTGGTAGCAGCCGATAAAATCGCGGGCAGAGTCGTCGTCCACCACCTTGCAGAGCGTGTAGAACCAGGTGGTCTCCTTGGGCGGGGTTTCGGATTCTGCCGTTTTCGGACGGATATTGTGCCCCTTTGCGTTGATGGTATTGAAATTCTGGCGGATTTCCACCGTGCCGACCCGGATCTCCTTTTTTACATGGATGTGCAGCCAAAGGCCCTTGATCCATATTTTTTGTTTTCCCGGATCCACTTGAGGCAGTATATTTTTCTGACAATGGCATAGATAACCGCATATAGGACGCTGAAGGCGACAAGCTGGACGAGAATCTGCACGATATAACGGATAATGTCGTCCTGGAGCATGGAGAAGTTGAATATGTCGAAGCCGCCCAGAATCAGCATCAGGTATGCCTGGAATATCACCAGCAGAATGGAAACCGAAATGGCGGATATGTTTTTGTAATGCGCGTTGGTGGAGCCTATATTGTCCATGGTAATCACCCGTTATACTTTCTGATCGTATCCAGAAGATATGTATGGATAACGCCGTTGCTGGCAACCAGGGAAGTCTGTTCTGCAAACTGGAGCCGGCCGCCGCTGTAGTCGGTCGCCTGTCCGCCTGCTTCGCGCAGGATCAAATACCCGGCCGCGATGTCCCACGGATGCAGCAGCTTTTCAAAATAGCCGTCGATTCGCCCGGCCGCGATATAGCACAGGTCGAGCGCGGAGGAGCAGATCCGGCGTATATCGAGGCAGTGTTTGAAAATCTCTTTTACAAGCGCGAAGTTGCCGTCGGCCTGCTCCTTGTGCGTGGAGCCGGCGCCGAACTCGATGAGACTTTGCCCGATGTCCCGGCCGCTTACGCGCAGGCGCCGCGTGTGATTGCAATAAGCGCCCCGGCCCTTTTGCGCCGTAAAGACTTCCTGGGTGAACGGATTGTATACGATTCCGAAAACGACGTCGCCGTTTACATAGTGCGCCAGCGATACGGAACTCAGATTTGTAGCCGTAAATCAAGTTCGTGGTTCCGTCGATCGGGTCGAGTATCCAGCAGTCGTCGCGCAGGCCGCCTTCGTCCTCTTCGGAAAAAAACGCGGTTTGGGGATACAGCTCAGCCCAGCCGCGTCTTGAAGAAACCGGCTGACGGCCAGGTCCACGTCCGTCAAAAATCAGCTTCGCCCTTTTCCCGGATGTTCAGCTCGCTGTGGGCCGCGATGATCTCCCTCGTCTGCAGCACCAGGCCTTCCGCCCGCGTATAGTCCATGGTTCCGCCTCTTTTCATTTGTATGTTGTTTGTATTATATCATAAAAGAAAAAAAATAATTACAAGGGTTTACGCGCCGGTTCCTCCCTCGCTGCTTTGACAAAATGCGCGGGCCGCGCTTGCCAACCGCCTGGGATATATACTATAATAAAAAGCTGCTTTGAAAAATATGGGATATAACATGGGGAGAGAACGCATATGAAATGTCCAAACTGCGGCGCGGAACTGACCGGCGAAACCTGCGATTACTGCGGAAGCGCTGTGAAAAAAAAAAGAGAAAAAGACGGGCTGGGGCCTCCGGCTGTTCGTCTGGTTGATCTTTTTTCGTGATTGTGGTGTTTGTACTCATTTTTACCACTGTGCTGCGCCAGTTTCGCCAGATGCCGTCGTTTGAGGACTTCCCGATGTGTTTGGGACGGAATCGCCGGTATCCGGCAGCCTGGGCCGGTAAACGCGGGCGGCGAGCCGCGGTTTGCCCTGCAGTATATCAACAAAAAAGAAGGGTTGTAATATGCAGAATGTAGTAAAAAGGATGCTGGCGCTCGCATGCGCTGTGTGCGCGTGTCTGTCAACCGGAGGCTGCGGACCGCAAAATAAAGAGCCGTCCGTGGCGCCGCAGACGTCCTCTTCCAGCCCTGCGGCGCCGTCCGGCTCCGCTACGTCCGGCTTCATCCGAAGCCGCGCCGGACTATCCTGCGGCGTGGGCGGACGGCGTGGATATTTCCGCGGAGTACGCGCGCAGCTACGAGCTGCTTTCCCGGATGACGCTGGAGGAGGAAGTGGGGCAGATGCTGCTGGTCCGCTGCCCGGAAACGGACGGCGCGGCTGTTGCGGCGGAGTATCACCTTGGCGGCTACGTGCTGTTCGGCCGGGATTTTAAGGACAGGACGCGGGAAGAGGTCATCGCGGCGATTCAGGGCTATCAGGCGGACGCGAAGATTCCGCTGGCGATTGCCGTGGACGAGGAGGGCGGAGACGTGGTGCGCGTCAGCAGCACGGC
>VOFB01003095.1_pt1 | contig 27690 bp, 31 predicted proteins | sample 5384141 | NCBI WGS metagenome assembly VOFB01 (sample SAMN12384721, study PRJNA508395) | human gut metagenome | isolation source: healthy gut A | host: Homo sapiens | reverse complement strand
AACCCATATCTCTGTAATATTCGCCAAGAGTGATTCCTGTGTAAATTGAAGCCTCACGAGCCGCAACAGGCATATTTGATGTGTTGGCGATAAGTACGGTTCTGTCGGTCATAGGACGCTGTGACTTTGGGTCAATAAGCTCTGAAAATTCCTCAAGAACCTGGCTCATCTCGTTACCACGCTCACCGCAACCGACATAGATGATGATATCGGCGTCGCACCACTTTGCAAGCTGGTGCTGAGTCATTGTTTTACCTGTACCGAAACCGCCCGGAATAGCTGCTGTACCGCCCTTGGCAATAGGGAAGAGAGTATCAATAACTCTCTGACCCGTGATAAGCGGAACAGATGATGTAAGTCTTTCCTTAACAGGACGGGAAGTTCTGATTGGCCACTGCTGACAAAGGGTAAGGTTGTGCTCAACGCCTTCGTCATCCTTGATTACAACAACTGTATCAAAGAGCTTGTAGTCGCCGTTGGGATTAACCTTTACTACTTCACCCGAAAGCTCAGGCGGAACCATAAGTCTGTGTTCAATGATAGGAGTTTCGGGGAGAGTAGCGTAAATTTGACCGCCCTCAATCTTGTCACCGACTTTAACCTTCATTGTAACATTCCACAGCTTCTTGTCATCAAGAGCAGAAACCGAAGAACCACGGTTAATAAACGCACCTGCTTCTTCTTCAATAGCCTTCAGCGGTCTTTCGATACCGTCAAAGATGTTATCAATAATACCGGGGCCGAGAAGAACATTCATAGGAGCACCGGTACCCTCAACGGGATCGCCCGGTTTAAGTCCTGTTGTTTCCTCATAAACCTGAATAGTTGTGATGTCGTCTGTAATACCGATGATTTCACCGACAAGCTTTTGCTTGCCTACATGAACCATTTCCATCATCTCAAAGCTGTCGGTATTTTTTACGGTAACAACAGGTCCGTTTATTCCATATATAACATTGTTGTTTTCCATATTATTACCATCTCTTTCAAAAGAAATTAACAGTCAGCAAGATTAAAGCACACTCAGTCCGGAATTTTCAATAAACCATTCTTTCTGTGCATAGAGCTTGCTGTCAAGAGTTTCATCGGCAACAATATTCATTGCCTTGCAAAAGCCTTTGATTCCGCCGATTTTAATTGATTTGTCGGCAACAACCTCGGTGCTTCCTGCAAAAACTGCCTTGATTTTGTCTGAGTTCTTCATATCTCTTTCGTTGACATAAACAACACAGTCGTTGTCTGCAAAAAGCTTAGCAACTTCCTTTGCACTTTTTACAAGGCTGTTTGAGTAATCTGATGTTTTTGTGTATTCAACAAGCTTTTCTTCAGCCTTTTTAAATACGCTTTCAGTCATTTCAGCTCTCTCGAGAAACAGTTTTTTCTGACCTTCCTGAATTTTCTTTGCAAGAATACCCGTCTGTCTGTTTCTTGATTCTTCAAGTTTGTCCTTGATATATTTTTCGCTGTCATGTCTGCCTTTTTCGGTTGCCTCTTTCAGCTTTTCTTCTTTAAGCTGAGCAACCTCTGTCTGCATGGCACTTCTTTGTTCATCAGCATATTTTTTAATGGCTTTCAGAAAGTTATCTGTTTTGTTTTTGGAGTTTTCCATTAAAAATAACCTCCCTGAATAAATTCAGATATGTGATAATTACAGCTTTACGCCGATTGCGTCCTGAACATATTTTGTAATACTGTCCTTGGTTCTTCCGTTACCGTGACGGTCGGGAATTTCAACAATAAGCGGCTGTTTGCGGTTAAGCTTGAGGTCATAAATAAGGTCGGGACAGAGCGAAACAAGTGTTTCCGTAATAAGAATAACTGCAATATCATCCCTGTTCACAGCCTTTTCAAGCTCACTGCGTACCTCATCCTCCTGATGAACAACTACGCCTTCAATACCTGCAAATCTCATACCCATTTTGGTATCGACATTATCACTTATAAGAAAAAATTTCATAATAATCAATCCTTAACGAAACTTAAATCGCTTAAATTATCTTGCAAAGATAAGAAGAATTGAAACGAGCATACCGTAAATAGCGATACCTTCACCAAGTACAACGAAGATGATTGCTTTACCGAATGCCTTAGGATCTTCACTTGTAGCACCGATAGCGGCAGGAGCAGCGTTACCAACGGCAATACCGCCGCCGATACATGAAAGACCTGTTGCAAGAGCGGCACCGATATATGAAGACCGTCAGCCATACCCGATGTAGCTGCAGCGGCGTCACCTGTAGCAGCACTTGCTACGATAGGGCATACCATGCAGAATGCAAATACAGCAGCGAATGAGCAAATCTGAGTAAGAACTGTTTTCTTTCTGTTCTTTCCATGCTCAAAAGCCTTTACTGCGAGGATTGCAGATGCGCAAAGGAATACTACCGGAACAGCTAACATAATTAAATTGAATAACATAATAATACCTCCAAAAAATTATCAATCAATATTTAATTTAACAGGTTCGTAAGGCCTGCCTTCACCGGAATAGAAACGGCTGAACATCTCGTAATATTCAAGTCTTAACACCTGAATTGCAACAAGAAGCGCCTCAAGAACCATTACAAAAACATTACCTAAAACAACTACGGGCCAGTATGCTACTGCGGGAGCTGTTTGGGCAAGTACGAAAACAACCGTCATCATACCTGCGTGTACAAGAACGAATGCACCGACTCTTAAAAAGCTTACCGTGTTTGTAACATACTCAAGCAAAAATTCGATTGACTCGATAGCATGCTCAAGAATATATCCGCCCCAGCTTTCGGGCTGCCAGTCTTTTTCACCGGCAATAAGAAGTCCGAGAGGCTCACCAAAGAAGATGAGCAGATAGGGGAGAACGATAAGACAAAGAATGTATGCAAGGGAAAATACCTGCAGACCCAATACGAGCTGTCCTGCAACACCGAAAATAATTGAACAGTAGAATACAAGACCTGCACAACCGCTTGATCCGAACAAGGCTCTTCCCACTTCTCCTTGCTTGAAGGAACTGTAAATATTAAGTCCCATAGCAACCACAACAAGCGAAATACCTATTGCAACAGCCGCAAGAAGAATCATTACAATTGAGCCTGATGACATTACTTCAATCGGTTTTTCATCAAGTCCGAAGAGTGCCTTGTAAAGAGGATCGAGCACATGCTCAAATCCGAACACACTTCCGAACACACAGCCGAATATCGCAGAAGAAATTCCGCACGGCACAAGAATCTTACCGATTTTCATTTTCCTGAGTTTCCACATAAGCGCACCGACAATTGATACACAAATGCCCTGACCGAGGTCAGCAAACATTATGCCGAATATAATGACATAAGTGATAGCGATAAAGAGTGACGGATCAATTTCGTTATATTTCGGAACACCGTACATCTCCGTGTAAAATTCAAACGGTTTTGCAAGGAAACAGTTTTTGAGTTTGACAGGCGGCGATTTTGCAATCTCCGTCTTGCCGTCTGAAAAATCTACATTGACGCTGGCAATTTTTTTGAGTCTGCGTCTGAGAGGCTTAGCATCCTCTGTAGGAACCCAACCTACAATGATAAAGCTTTTGCTGTATTGCAATGCTTTTGTGCGGATTTTGGCATAAAGATTAAGCTCTTCAAGCTTAGAAAGATATTTACAGATTCTAACCTCATACTTGTTAACATAATCGTCAACTCGCTTCTGAGCTTCTTTAAGCTTTTCCTCAAGATGGGGAATAAGGCTCTCAAGTTTTTTCAGATGAATTCTCGGTGTGTCATTAACTCCGAGAACATCACATTTTTCAAAGTACAATCCTGAAAAGATTCTGTCAATTTCCTCGGTTTTGTCAATCGGAGCAAAATAAACGCCCCAATAATGTGATTTATCCTCGGAACAGACAATAAAATCCACATAAGGATTATCTTTATAGGCTGAAAGCTTTTCAAAGCTTTCCTTAGGCAATCTGCCAAAGCGTGAACTGATATACTTTAAGGTTAAAAGCTTTTCAATTTCAACCCCAAGTCCGACAAAGTGTGTTGTTTCAACAAGATTTTCCTTTGCCTGCATCAACTGCTCTTCAACAAACAGCCTGTCATCTGCAAGAACTTCAATGTCGCTGTTTATCTGATTTGTAAACAACTCAATTTCTTTAAAGGTCGGATTAAAGTCACTTACATCAACAAGATTAAACTTGCGTTTTGTAAGGCTTAATGTTGCTTTAAGAGTGTTAAGAGGTTCAGCATAGATGTTTTTTGATTGCAGATGTGTAAAATCCTTTGTGTTGCTGTAGAAAGATGAAACATCGTCGGGATGGAACACACCTGATTCACCAAGTACCGATATTACATTATCAATATCCCTTGTAAGTCCGATAATGCTTACGGCCTGCATGGTTGAAACAGCCAAATTATAATCACCTCTTCTTGACAGTCAAATAATCATTTAATGAGCAATGACTGTGTAATTTTATTGTCAAGTTCATATCTTGTGCCCTCAATCAAAGTGACAATATTCATCAGCTCTGTTTCGGCAACAAAAACATATGAAATCATTACAACCGAAGGGTTGTTGGAAAAGTGCATATTTTTCCTTGCAAGCCTGTATTTTACTCTCGGTGAAATATCGCTTGCATAAACATATCCGATTTTATCAATCAATCTTCCGTTATGCGTATTCTGCATAATTGAGAATATCTCGCCCGAAGATTCCGCCTTACACATCATGTCAATGGTCTTTTCGCTGAGATTTGTGTAATTAAGCAAGAGGTTTGCTTTGATATCATCGGGAGAAAGCTTATAATACTTTTTCAATCTCAGAATTCTCGAGAAAATATTATAATCGTTAATCGTAAAGAAAAAGTTGATAAGCTCGTGCTTTTCCTGTCCTTTTGTTGTAGCTTTAATCAGTTTTGTCAGTTTTCCGAACACCAAGTTATACAGCTTGTTCTCAATGTCCGATATTGGAAGTCGATTTTTCTCATCTGGAGAAAATTGCTTGAGAATATCGTAGAATTGGGAGGACTGTGTGGCGTTCAGAAACTCTTCATAATTTTTTGCGTTGGCAAGCTTGTTAACATCTATTTCCGTATGCTTTGAAATATACCCCGGGAATTGATAGATGAACTTGTCAGTCGAGTTTGAACTGAGCAGGATAAGGAATCTTATAATCTGCTCAACCTCTAATGTCGAGATAATGTACGATGACAAACCCGAGCTTACGCTCGAATCGTATCTGCACAAAGAGTCAAATTCATAGAAAAGGTTTTGCCTCAAAAGAGCCTCAAGCCGTCCTCTGTGAATTTCACGCTCACTGACATCCGTCAGAGCCTTGGAGTAATGCGTATTATTTTAAGATACGACATAATCTCTCCGACGCTCTGGCATGCAAGCAAACTCTGGTAATCCTTTTCGGTAAGTCTGTTGCCGAACTTTGACCTTGCTTTTGTCAGAACTGCAAACGAAGTTTTTGACATTATCCGCATACACCTCCTTGTAAACAGTAAATGGAATGTTACTGTGCAACTGTTCTTTTGACGATTTCGTCAACCCACTTGTCACAGTTGAGTTTAAAATCAGAGTCAAAGCTTGATATGCACTGAATTGTGCTTGCCCTGAATTTCCTCCCATTGCTCTTCGGCTTTCTTTGTTTCCTGAATGTCGTTGCGTTTCACAACCTCTTCAGCTTTTGCCATGAAGTCGTCATAAATCTTCTTCGTTTCGGCTTCAATAGTTTTGGAAAGTTCCTCTTTTTCTTCAAGAGTATCCTTTTCCATGGCTTTAGCTTCGTTGTCGGCATCAACGATTTTTTTAATCATATTCTCCATAAAACCACCCCCGTGAAAAATTAGTTTTTAAGCGCCTGAAGCGGAGCCGGAATTCTTCCGCCACGCTTAATAAATGCCTCCGGTGAACCTTTCCTTACAGGCATAACGGGACCTCTGCCGAGCAGTCCGCCGAAATTAAGTTCTTCGCCTGCACTTTTCCGATAGCCGGAATAAGTCTTACCGCAGTTGTTTTGGTATTTACCATACCAATTGCAGCCTCATCTGCAATAATTGCAGAGATAACCTCGGGAGTTATGTCACCGGGTACTACAATCATGTCAAGACCAACCGAACATACGGCTGTCATTGATTCAAGTTTTGTAATATCAAGGTAACCTTCAGTAGCGGCATGAATCATACCTGCATCCTCGGAAACGGGGATAAAAGCACCGCTCAGACCGCCGACATGGGAAGAAGCCATAACGCCGCCTTTTTTAACAGCGTCATTAAGAAGTGCAAGTGCAGCGGTTGTACCGTGGCATCCGCACACTTCAAGTCCCATCTCCTCAAGAATATATGCAACACTGTCACCGACAGCAGGTGTCGGGGCAAGTGAAAGGTCAACAATACCAAAGGGAACACAAAGTCGCTTGCTTGCTTCTCTTGCAACAAGCTGTCCCATACGGGTGATTTTGAATGCAGTTTTCTTAACCATATCTGCAATTTCCGTGATGCCTTTTCCGGCACCGTCTTTTGCAAGAGCGGCTCTTACAACGCCGGGACCCGATACACCGACATTGATAACAGTATCGGCTTCTCCGACACCGTGGAAAGCACCCGCCATAAACGGGTTGTCTTCGGGAGCGTTACAGAATACAACGAGCTTTGCGGCACCGATGCAGTTTCTGTCGGCTGTAACTTCTGCAGCCTGCTTAACAACCTTACCCATCATCTTAACAGCATCCATATTGATGCCGGCTTTTGTAGAACCGATATTCACGGATGAACAAACGAAATCGGTTTCGCTCAAGGCCTGTGGAATACTCTCAATAAGAGCGTAGTCACCGCTTGCAAAACCCTTCTGAACAAGAGCGGAATAACCGCCGATGAAGTTTACGCCGAGTTCCTTTGCGGCTTTGTCAAGAGTGTGGGCAAACTTGACAACATTCTTGCTCTGGCACGGAGCGGCTACCATACCGATAGGGGTAACTGAAATTCTTTTATGTATAATCGGAATACCAAATTCCTTCTGGATGTCTTCACCTGTTTTAACAAGGTCTTTTGCATTTCGACAAATTTTGTCATAAACCTTTGTGCAAGCCTTATCAATGTCCTCGTCAATGCAGTCAAGCAATGAAATACCCATTGTAATTGTTCTTACATCAAGGTTTTCATTGTCTATCATATTTATGGTTTCAAGTATATCTCTTGTTTCTAACATATTATGTATATCCTTTCAATTCGGTAGCACTGATCAAATTCTGTGCATGCTGTTAAAGATGTCCTCGTGCATAACATGAACCTTTGTATTTGTTGATTCTCCGACTGCTTTGAGGTTTGTACGGAGCTGCTCAAATCCGATGTTGGATTTGTCAATTTCAACAAGCATAATCATAGCAAACATATCCTGAAGAACACTCTGTGTTACTTCCACGATATTAACATCAGCCTTTGAACAGGCCTCTGAAACTTTTGCAAGGATTCCAACGCTGTCTTTACCGATTACTGTGATAACTGCCTTCATTTTTTACCTCCTGTTTATGCAGATTTTCGTTGGAATTCTGCATAAAACTGCTTTTCTTTATTTGTGCATATTATATAACTAATTTTTAATAAAGTAAAGTGCAATATTGAAAAAATTTTTTTTCATATGTTATCATCTTTTTTGTGAGGTGTTTTACTAATGAAAATATGTGATATTCATACCCATTCAAGCAACTCTTTTGATGCTGAAAATACAGTTGAAGAAATGTGCAACAGTGCCTGTAACAAGGGACTTTTTGCACTTGCAATCACCGACCACTGCGAAGCTCCCGAGATTTTGCTCGGCTCTGAAAGTGAGTACGGAGATTTCAGCAAATTAATTCCAAAATCGAATTATGAAACTTCGATTATGAAAGATAGATACAAGGGTAAAATCAAAATACTGAGAGGCATTGAACTCGGTGAGCCGATGCACAATGCCGAATGTACAAAAAAAGCACTTTGTTTTGGCGATTTTGACATAATAATCGCATCCGTGCATAACCTGAGAAACAGACCGGATTTTTATTATATGGATTTCAAAAAAGAAGATGCACATATAATTCTTGATATGTACTTTGATGAACTTCTCGAAACCGCCTCTTTTGACAGCTTTTGCACTCTTGCACACCTTACATATCCGTTGAGATATATTAAGCGTGACACGGGCGTTATTCCGAGTCTTTCACCGTACAGAGATAAGATTGACCTTATCTACGAAACACTTATTAAAAAAGGATAAGGCTCTTGAAATTAATGTTTCGGGACTGTTCAAGGGACTCGGTGAAACTCTCCCTGCATTTGATGAAATTAAACGCTATCACGACCTTGGAGGCAAGTACATAACCCTCGGAAGTGACGCACACAATATAAATGATGTCGGCAGAGATATTGAAAAGGGAATAGAGCTTGCTTTTAAAGCCGGATTCAAATCATACTATATATATGAAAACTGTTGCCCTTATGAAATAACAATTGAATAACAAAGAATTAAAATAGTTCTTAAAAGCAAAAAAAGAGGATTTCGCACTGATATGATGTGAAATCCTCCTTGTTTTTTGAATCAATATTTAACTGTAGCACAGTATACTGCACTTTTCTGAAAATTGCAATACCTTTTTACAAAGTTTTTGCAAGATTTTTTATGTAATCCTTCAATAAATCTTTTGTTTCAGGGTGTTCAAGCCCAATTTCTATCTGAGCCTGCAAGATTCCGAATTTATTGCCCATATCGTATCTCTTGCCCTCAAACTCAACGGCTGTCATTCCTTTTGTTATTGCAATCTCTCTCATTGCGTCTGTAAGCTGAATTTCTCCGCCGATTCCGGGCTTTGTATTTTCGAGAATTTCAAAAATTTCAGCCGGGAGCACGCATCTGTCAAGAATCGAATAAAGCGAAAGAACTTCTTCGGGAGTCTGCGGCTTTTCCTTCATGTCCGTACAGGCAAAAATATTGTCGTGCATATGTTCAACTTTGAGCGAACCGTACTTGTGAATGTCTTTGGCATCAACCTTTTTAACACCTACAACTCCTTCACCGTATTCACCGTAATGATCGATGAGCTGTTTGATTGCAGGAACCTTGCCTGTAATAACGCCGTCACCGTACATAACGGCAAAAGGTTCATTGCCTACAAAAGATTTTGCTTTGAGAACGGCATGTCCAAGGCCTTTCATTTCTTTCTGTCTGATAAAAGAAATGTTTGCAAGGTTTGAAATATTTCTGACTGTTTCAAGAAATTCTGTTTTGCCGCTCTTTTCAAGCAGACTTTCAAGTTCGGGAGAAGCGTCAAAATGATCCTCCATAAGTCCTTTGCCACGGTTTTGTGATGATGAGAATATCTGTAATTCCTGCCGCAACAGCCTCCTCAACTATGAACTGAATAGTTGGCTTGTCAACGATAGGATACATTTCTTTCGGCATATTTTTTGTTGCGGGAAGAACTCTTGTACCGAGTCCCGCCGCAGGGATAACCGCCTTTGTTATACGCATAATATTCCTTCTTTCTCATTAAACTTTTTACTTATTATGTTTCTATACATTTATTACAGTGTTTCTGTCGTTTACATTAAGAACATCGGCAGATAATTGACAACAAGGAAAGCAAAAGCTACAGAAATAGCAATCGGGAGATTTACTCCGCCTTTTTGTTTCGAGTGCCTCATTCAAAAGCTCTTTATTTGTTGTACTTTTTATCTTTTTAATTTTCTTAACAGAGTGATTGTAGTAACATTTATTTGCAATTAAACCGCTGATAACCATTACTATAAGTGAAACCGCATTTGCAAGCAGAGGAGAGAGAAACAGTAAAAACTCAGTCGGTGAAAGTCCGAAAGAATTACTAAGCGAAAGCACCTGTCCGGATTGCTGAGCCTGTACTATGCCTGTGTAGATAGATTTCCATGCCGGAAGCGATGAAATATAAGCAGAACCTATCATTGAACCGAGTACGAGAGCTGAGAACAATACGCCTAAGCCGTACATTTTTCGGTACAGAAAATATATTCCCGATAAAATAAATGCGGAAAAATTGAATCTGCTCTTTTTAAACTTATTGATAAAGCTGAAAATCCTCAGATAATAAGGGGTGTTCTTACCAATGAATTTTGCGGCTTCACCTGCGGTGATATCGTCAACAAGCGGTTCGTCGCTCTTCATTCCTGCCATAGGATCAAAAGCGGCAGCCATTTGTGGATTTGCCTGACCAAAAGGAACACCAAACGGCGGCATACCTTGATTCTGATTGAAATTCGGGTTTGGCTGACCGTTATTCTGATTCTGCTGAAAGTTCGGATTGTTTTTGTCATCACCGTAAAGCGGTGCGCCGCAGCTGCAGCAATAGAACATCTCTTTCGGATTTTCCGCTCCGCAGCGCTTGCAAAGAACTACACCGTCTTCAGCGTCCTGTTCTGCCTGTTGTTCGGCCTCTTCAAGCTGTTCCTTTTCAAAAGAAAAATCAGCACCGTGTTTGTCTGCAAAATGACAATGACCTTCTTTTTCATAACATTCTCTGTGATGCGGTGCTCCGCATTCAGGGCAGACTACAACATCGTCACCCTTTTTGAACTGTTTGTCACATACCGGACATTTGTATTCTGTAAATTCCATTATAAACCTCCAAAGGATACACGATACGGTGTACCTATACACCTTAATTATAACAAATAGTATTGACAAATGCAACTTGTTTTTGTGTATAAGTTTACTTATGAATAAAATAGCTGTTTTTCTTTACTTTTGTGGATGTTTTTGCTATAATATTAAATTGTGAAAGGATAAACTATATTCAGAAAGGTACATGTTTATGGTACAGTTTGAGGAATTACTTTTAAAGCTTCAGGCTCTCAAGCCTGAAATAGACGATTTGTCCGATGCACTCGGTATGAAGGGCATGCTCTCGGAGATTCAACAGCTTGAACTCAAGGCAACCGAGCCGGGATTTTGGGACGATGTGGAAAAAATCACAAAAGGTTTTACAGCGTACGGGCTCTTTAAAGGGCAAGGTTGAGGCTTACGAAGGTCTTGTTGCCAAATACGAGGATACTCACGCTTTGATTGAACTTGCAAATGAGGAAGAGGACGAATCTCTTCTTGAAGAGGCAGAAAGCGAAGTTGAGGCTGTTAAGGAAAATCTTGAAAAACAGCGTTTGCAGACTTTGCTCACAGGCGAATATGATAAAAATAACGCAATTCTTACATTTCACGCAGGTTCGGGCGGAACAGAGGCTCAGGACTGGGCAGAAATGCTTTACAGAATGTACACCCGTTGGGCAGAGGCTCACGGCTTTAAGGTTAAAGAAGTTGACTACCTTGACGGCGATGAGGCAGGACTTAAAAGTGCCGTGCTTCTTGTTGAAGGTGAAAATGCTTACGGCTACTTAAAGAGCGAGGCAGGCGTTCACCGTCTTGTTCGTGTATCTCCGTTTGACTCGGCAGGCAGAAGACACACAAGCTTTTCATCTCTTGAGGTTATGCCGGAAATTGCAAAAGATACAGAGGTTCACATTCCGCCCGAAGATATCAAAATGGATGTTTACCGTGCCAGCGGTGCAGGCGGTCAGAAGGTCAACAAGACTTCATCTGCTGTTCGTCTTACTCATATTCCTACCGGTATCGTTGTTGCCAGTCAGGTTGAGCGCAGTCAGTATCAGAACCGTGATGTTGCTATGAATATGCTTATTTCAAAGCTCGTTGAAATCAAAGAGCGTGAGCATCTTGAAAAGATTGAGGACATCAAGGGCGTTCAAAAGGAAATCACCTGGGGTTCACAGATCCGAAGCTATGTATTTATGCCGTATACAATGGTAAAAGACCACAGAACAGGCTTTGAAACAGGTAACATTCAGGCTGTTATGGACGGTGATCTTGACGGCTTTATCAACGCATATTTAAAGTGTGCAAGTCTTGGCACACTTCAGAAATAAATTTCATATTATACGGAAAGGCTATGAATTAGTATGAAGTATTTAGTAATGCTCTGTGACGGTATGGCTGATGAGCCAAACGCACAGCTTGATAATTCAACTCCTATGGCAAAGGCTGTTAAGCCTTGTATGGATTACCTTGCCTCAAAGGGCGAGGTCGGAATGGTTAAAACCGTTGCCGAAGGACTCAAACCCGGCAGCGATGTTGCAAACCTTTCAGTTCTCGGCTATGAGCCTGCTGTTTATTACAGCGGTCGCTCTCCACTTGAGGCGGCAAGTATCGGTATTGACCTTAAAAGACACCGATGTAACATTAAGATGTAACCTTGTAACTTTGTCCGATGAAGAAAACTACGAGGACAAGTCTATGGTTGACTATTGTGCAGGCGACATTTCAACAGAAGAAGCAAGAGAGCTTATCAACTATGTTGAGGAAAAGCTCGGCAACGATATTTTCAAGTTTTATTCGGGTGTTGCATACCGTCATTGTCTTGTATGGAAAAACGGCAATCCTCATCCGGGCGAACTTACACCTCCTCACGATATCTCAGGTCGTGTGATTAAAGAATACATTCCAAAGGGTGACGATACTGCCCCTCTCTATGATTTGATGAAGAAAAGCTATGATTTGCTCAAAGATCATCCTGTAAACAAGGCAAGAGTTGAAAAAGGACTTCGTCCCGCTAACTCAATTTGGCTTTGGGGTGAGGGTACAAAACCCGCTCTTGACAGCTTCTTCGGCAAGTTCGGCAAAAAGGGCAGTATGATTTCTGCTGTTGACCTTCTCAAAGGTATCGCAATTTGTGCCGGCATGAAGAGTGTTGATGTTGAGGGTGCAACAGGCTATATTGACACAAACTTTGACGGAAAGTGCAAAGCCGCAATTGATGAATTCAAAAACGGTGCGGACTTTGTATATATCCATGTTGAAGCTCCCGATGAATGCGGTCACAGAGGAGAGATTGAAAATAAAGTAAAGGCTATTGAACTCATTGATGAGCATATTCTCAAGCCTGTAACCGATTTTCTCAGAACTTTTGATGATTTTGCCGTTCTCGTATGTCCCGATCATCCCACACCTCTTTCTATCCGCACACACACTTCAAATCCTGTTCCTTATCTTATCTATGACAGCAAGAACGAAGTTGACAGCGGCGTAAGCAAATTCTGTGAAGAAGAGGCTAAAAAGACAGGCAACTATATTGAAAAAGGTTTCACAATGATGGATTACTTCCTTTCTAAATAATTTTTTTGCTCTGTACTAAATAAACCAAAAAAAATAACATCCTTGCAGATATAATGAAATTAAAAATCTGTAAGGATGTTTTTATGTTGTGTTTGTTCATTATCATAACAATAATGAGTGTGATTACTTTGTTTGTAATTGCGTTTTCTTATGCAGTAAAATTCCTTATCGGAATAATAATTAAACTTATACGCAAAAACGATTTAGATGAGTTTTAATGCTTCAACAAGAGCCTTTGAAAGCTGATCGGGGCAGGATGTGCCTCTGCCACGGCAGTCAATGCCTTTTAATCTGTCAACAGCGTCTTTTGCGTCCATACCTTTAACAAGCATACAAATGCCCTGAGTGTTGCCTGAACAGCCGCCCACAAACTCACAGCTTGTGATTTTGCCGTTGTCATCAAGTTCAAGATTAATCTGTCTGGAGCAAACTCCGTAGGAAAATATGAATATTTCATTGTAATACCTCTTTTCATAATTTGAAATCATATTATCACAGAAACAGAAAAAATCCAGATAATTTTATTTTTTGTTTTTAAAATTGAAAATCTATGTTATAATTTAAATACAGATTGCACTTTGTTACAAACTTTGCTCCCTGTTATGAAAGCAGAGCGTTGTTTTAATTGAAATCCAAGTGCGGATGTTCCACAGCTCTGATAGAATGGAACTATTATAAATATTGTAACAGACATTTACAAAAAGCAAATCACAGAAAGTAGGATATAATGTCAATTAATATAGATTTGGGAGCATGGAACTCAATTTTTGCAGTTCCCTCCAAAGTAGTCGATGAAGGATTAAAATTTTCTGACGGCGTAAAGCTTAAAGTCCTTTTGTTTGTCCTTCGTAATGCCGGTCGTTCCGTTGACGACACAGAAATTTCAAAGGCAACAGGTGTCAATGTAACCGATATCCCCGAGGCGCTTGACTATTGGGTAAGTATGGGTGTGTTTAATCGAATTGAAAATACCTTTACTCCCGTAAAAAATAACGAGGAATTTGTTTCTGCACCGCAGACTTGTGTTCAAACGGAGCAGACACCGCAACCTGTTCAGACTGTTTTACAGCCACAACAGACAGTGCCACAGCCTGTTCAAGCGGTTCAAGAGCCTGTAAAACAGGAAACAGAACAGTCACCAAAGGAAAACGCAGAAGAACCGCAAAAACATTTTACGGCTACAAGACCGCAAAAGCCTGATTTTGTATTTACGGCACAAAGGCTTGCGGTTGATGAAGAATTAAAAATGCTTGTTGAAGAAACGCAGACAACACTCGGAAAAGTTCTTTCAAATTCCGATATTGCAACTCTGCTTATGCTCAAGGACACCTGCGGACTTCCGCTTGATGTTATCTTTATGCTTATACATTATTGTGCAAGCATTGATAAGGGCAATATAAGAACAATTGAAAATATCGGTATTCAATGGGCAAATGACGGTGTTTATTCGCTTGAGGCGGCTGATAACAAGATTAAGCAGATTCAAAAACAACGGCAAACTTTTCAATTGTTTCAAAAGCATTTGGACTTAAAAATGTCGGTTCTCCTACAAAGAAACAGCTTGAATACGGTGACAAGTGGGTAAGCGAGTGGAAGTTTTCGCCCGAAATGCTCAGAGAGGCGTATGAAAGATGCGTTGATACAAAGGGAACAATGAATCTTCGCTACATTGACGGAATCTTAAAGCGTTGGAATGCAAGCAATCTGCACACGCTTGACGAACTTCATAAGTATGAAAAATCAGCGTCAATGCCGTCGCAGAAACAGTCGTCATCTTATGATATTAATGAACTCGACAAATTTAATTCACTTGATAATTTTTAATTAAGAGGTTGGTATGGGATACAGCAATAGTGTTTATAAGACTGCTTCGGACACATTACATGAACGCAGACTTAACGCCGAAAAGGCAGCGGAAAGAAGAAAAGAAGAGGTTTATAAAAAATTCCCCCGTGTGAAAGAACTTGAAAAACAGATTTCCGTGGGCGGAATCAAAACAGCCCGTGCAGTTCTTGCGGGCGGAGATGTGAAGGACGCCGTTTCAAAGCTTCGTGATCAGAACCTTGCAATGCAGGCAGAGGTCAGGAAAATCCTTACAGATAACGGTTATCCCGAAAATTATTTTGAACCCGATTATTTTTGTAAGAAATGTAATGACAAGGGCTATTGTGACATAAACGGCAAAACTGTCAGATGTTCATGCATGAAGTCTGCACTCATAGCCTGTGCATGTGCCGAGCTTAACAGAAACGCTCCGCTGTCACTTTCTACATTTGAGAGTTTTAATCTTGAATATTATGACAAGACTGTTGATCCGAAGCTTAAGGTATCTCCTTACGACCATATGAGCAGAGTTTTAAGATATTGTCAGAATTATGCCGACAACTTTAACTCACATTCGGAAAGTATACTTATGAAAGGTGCAACCGGACTCGGCAAAACTCATTTGTCGCTTGCAATTGCAAACGAGGCAATAAAGAGGGGTTACGGTGTAATTTATGCGTCTGCTCCGCAACTTGTTTCAAAGCTTGAAAAAATATATTTTTCAAACAAGGAAGATGATTCAACATTTGATATGCTTGTTGAATGTGACCTTCTTATTATAGATGACCTCGGAACGGAATTTCATTCTCAATTTTCCGTATCACAGCTTTACAACATTTTTTAACTCAAGGATGTTGTCAAACAAGCCCGTAATTATAAATACAAATCTGACAATAAGAGATTTGCAGGAGAATTATACTGACAGATTTGTTTCAAGAATCTGCGGAAATGCCCGTCAGCTTGATTTTTTGGGCAGAGATATAAGGATCAGACGAAAATAATTTTAAAATATTTTCGTCAAAAATCCTGTTGCTGTCGGCTGTTTTGAAGGTCTGAAAACTTTTTTGAAAAAATTTTAAAAAAAGTATTGACTTTTTGAACGATATGTCTTATAATTCATATCGTTGCAAGTTCGGTAGCAATTACATCTTGTGGAATAGTGTAACGGTAGCACGACAGACTCTGACTCTGTTTGTTGGGGTTCGAATCCCTATTCCACAGCCACAGCCCCGAAGTTATTCGGGGGCTCTTTTATTTCGAGGTGTAGCGCAGTTTGGTAGCGCACATCGTTCGGGACGATGGGGTCGCAAGTTCGAATCTTGTCACCTCGACCAGTTTGGCGCCGTACTTTTTGAGTTCGGCGCATTTTCTTTTTTAAAATTTGGAGGTAATTTTATAAAAAAAGTAATTTCGCTTGCAATTGCTCTTGTTCTTTGCCTTTCGATATTTGCAGGTTGCGGTGCAAAGGAAGTTAATCTTGCTGATCTTATGGATAAGATGAATTCCGAGTACAGCGTAGATGCAACAAAGTATGAAACAAAGGATGATATGTACAAATATTACAATATCAATGCCGACGATATCAAGCAGTTTGCCGCTGAGGTCGGTAAGTCTGATACAGACAGCGAAAATACAGAGGTAGTTCTTGTTGAGGCAACTGATTCAGATGCTGCTTCAAGAGTTGAAACTGCTCTTACAAACCGCTATAATTCAATCTTTCAGCAGAACGCTTCCTATTCGGCAGAAGATCTTGATATGGTGAAAAATTGTAAGGTTACAAAAGACGGTAACTTTGTTACAATGATTATCGGCGAAAAGGCATCTGGTATGCTTAAAATGTTTAATGACAGCATTAAATAATTTATTTAAAATTTACTGAGGGCGAACATCGTTCGCCCCTTTCTTTTGCAATATTTTAAGGCAGGTTAAAAATGGTACAGACTGAGATTCAAAAAACTTTTCACATATGAATGATATGCAGAAACAGGCTGTTTTCTGCACAGAAGGACCTTTGCTCATACTTGCAGGTGCCGGTTCGGGCAAAACAACTGTTCTCGTTAACAGAATAGCCTACATTTTGCAGTGTGAGCTTTGTAAGCCATGGCAGATACTTGCCATTACTTTTACCAATAAAGCCGCAGGAGAGCTTAAAGAACGAATCTGTGCGGCAGTTCCCGAGGGCGGTGCCGACATCTGGGCGGCTACCTTTCATTCAACCTGTGCAAGAATCCTTCGCAGATACGGCGACAGAATCGGTTATACAAGTCATTTCACGGTTTACGGGACTGACGATCAGAAAAAACTCGTCAAGGATATTTTAAAGCAACTCAATATTGCCGAAAAAACTTTGCCTGTAAAATCAATCCTCTCCGAAATTTCAAAGGCTAAGGATAAAATGCTTACTCCCGAAGAAATGCGTAAAGAGGCTGAATTTGACAGCAGAAAAGCACAGATTGCAAAGGTTTACGAAATCTATCAGACAAAGCTTAAAACAGCCGACGCAATGGATTTTGACGATATGCTTTGCAATACCGTAAAGCTTTTTGAAACAGCACCCGATATACTTGATTATTACAGAAATCAGTTCAAGTACATCATGGTCGATGAGTATCAGGATACTAACAAGGTGCAGTATAAGTTTGTAAGCCTGCTTGCAAGCAAATACGGAAACATCTGCGTTGTCGGTGATGATGACCAGAGTATCTACAAATTCCGTGGTGCTACAATCGAAAATATTCTTTCTTTTGAAAATACATTTAAGAACGCAAAGATGATTCGCCTTGAACAGAATTACAGAAGTACACAGAATATCCTCAATGCCGCTAACGAGGTCATCTCAAATAACACAATGCGTAAGGGTAAAACTTTGTGGACCGAAAACGGTCAGGGCGAGAAAATTAAGGTACATACAGCCGAGAATGAGCGTGACGAGGCTAATTTCATTGCTCAGACCATTCTTGACGGTGTAGCCGACGGAAGAAAATATTCCGACTATGCAATTCTTTACAGAATGAATGCCCAGTCAAACGCAATTGAGCAGGCTTTGTCACGAAGCGGTGTTCCGCACCGTGTAATCGGCGGTCACAGATTCTATGACCGTGAAGAAATTCGTGATATGGTTGCATACCTTCAGGTTATAAATAATCCTCATGATGATGTCAGACTTTCAAGAATTATCAATGTTCCTAAAAGGGGAATAGGTGCGACAACCGTTTCCCATGCCGCAGACATTGCCGCAGGACTCGGCGAAAGCATTTACGATGTAATCAAGGAGGCGGAAAACTATCCGCAGCTTTCCCGTGCCTCTGCAAAGCTCAAAGCTTTTGTTGCACTTATTGACGGACTTATTGAAGCCGAGCAGAGCGGCGAATATTCTCTTGCAGAATTATATAACCTTGTGATTGAACACACATCATACGAACAGTATCTTAAAACCGAAAAGGACAACCCTGAAGTTCGTATTGAAAACATTGAAGAACTTTCTTCAAATATCGTCAAGTTTGAAGATGACTACGGCGATGAGGCAGACCTCTCTGCATTTCTTGAAGAAATTTCTCTCAGACCGATATTGATAACTACGATGCAGATGCAGATACCTGCGTAATGATGACATTACATTCGGCAAAGGGACTTGAATTTCCTGTTGTGTTCATCGCAGGCATGGAAGAAGGAATGTTCCCGTCCGTTGCAACAATGATGAATCCTGATGAACTCAACGAGGAAAGGCGACTTGCTTATGTCGGAATTACAAGAGCAAAGGAAATTCTCTATTTCACAAAAACAAATTCGAGAATGCTGTTCGGATCAACAAGCTATAATAAGGGCTCAAGATTCTTAAACGAGATTCCCGATAATCTTCTTGAATACAGCGGCGGAAGAAAGCAGATGTTCACACAGGCGTCTTCCGGGTTTGCATCGGGAACAGGTGAAAAAGTTTCCGTCGGCAAATCGTTGGGTAGCTCGTATTCACCAAATAAATCATTTGGATTTACAAAACCTCCTGTTAAGAGCGGTGCTGTATTCAATGTAGGAGATTGTGTTCAGCACAAGGTGTTTGGCAAGGGTATGGTAATGAAAGCCGAGAAAATGGGCAATGATACTATGCTTGAAATCGCCTTTGACAAAGCCGGCACAAAAACTCTTATGGCGAACTATTGCAGTAATATGAAAAAAATCTGAGGTGATTAAAGTGCTTATATCATCAAAAAAGGTTCTGTGTCTTGCAATTTCTGCGTTGACAGCTTTTTCTGTGTGCCTTACAGGTTGCGGAAAAGACACGCAGCCTTCTGTATCTGCTACCGAGAAAACAACCGCCGTGGCTGCCTCACAGCCTGTAACAAAGGCGGCAACCTCCGATGAGCAGACACAAGAACCCACATGGAACTATTCCGAACTCAAAAGAAAATCTTCCGATATTTCCGAAAATCTTGATGCAATAATAACCGATAACAAATTCAGGGGAACGGTTTATCTCAAAATCGGAAATGCTCTTGAGTATATCGGCACTAACGGATTTTCCGACAAGGACAGGCACACAAAGAATTCTACGGACACATGCTTTAGAATTGCTTCGCTCACAAAGCAGTTTACTGCTGTTGCGGTTATGCAGCTTGTTGAGGAGGGAAAGCTTTCACTTGATGATACAATCGACAAATATTTTTCGTCATATAAATACGGCAAAAAAATCACCGTTAAAAACCTGCTTACAATGACAGCGGGCATAAAGGATTACATCAATAAAGACGGCGATACAAATACTTATGCATACAACGAATCTCAGATTGAATTTAAGGTTTCAGCCAAAAATTCTGCAAAAGAAAATAAAAAGGCCGTAATGGACTGGATACTTGATCAGGAACTTAATTTTGAACCCGATGAGAAGTATATGTACTCAAACAGTGCATATTTTCTTCTCGGTGATATCATCGAACAGGTCAGCAAAACCTCGTACGAAAAATATATTAAAGAGAATATTCTTAAACCGTCGGGAATGATGAACACAGGCTTTGAGGGCACAGATAAGCTCGCTGTAGGATATCAGGATATTTACGATAATGCGTGGACATTGTATCCCGGAGTAGGATATTCTGCAACTGGTTTAATTTCCAATGTTCCCGATTTACTCAAATGGGTTGACGCTCTTTGTACAAACAAGCTTATTTCGGAAAAATCTTTTAAAGAAATGACAACGCCGTACAAGGGTAACTACGGTTACGGCTTTGTTGTGTCAAAAGACAGCAATATGATTTCTCACACAGGAAAAATCGACAAGTATAATGCCGCTCTCGCTTTTACAAAAGACGAAAATCAAATTTATATAGCACTTTCAAACTATTCAAACAGCAGTCCGATTAATCTGTTTAATAACATTCAGAAAACACTTGCCCCGTTTTACGGTTAATTTTCTGCTGTTAATCACCAAAAATCAAAACCTCCATAAAATGTATTGTTACAGTGCATTAATTGAACTGTCAATACTTTTACGGAGGTTATTTTTATGTCAGATGTACCTTTCTGTTCCTCGGAAAATGCATGCACCGAAGGCGGCGAGCAAACTAACGGTTGTGAACCTGTTTGTATCAATGTTTCACGAATCTATGACAGTTGCGGAGCAAAAGATTGCCTTTCAAATCTTCCTGTTATGTTTACCGAAGCAAACCAGAAAATTATTGATGGGGCTTGTTCCGTAAAGATAAGTAATGTTCGCATAATTACATCTACGGTAGAGGTCGAGCCCGTTGCGTTCCATCGTGGCTTTTATTCGGTTGATATGATGTACTATTTTGCCGTCACCGTTGAAGCCTATACAGCCGCAGGTGCGATTCCCGAAACTGTCACAGGTCTTGCAATGTACGGCAAAAGAGTTGTGCTTTACGGCGGTGAAGGCTGCGTAAAGTCTTTCTCCAGTGACAAGGATGTTGTTTGCGATACATCAGATTCGGATTGTCCGTGCAAATATCCCTATTGCCTGCCGAGAGCAACGGTTCAAATTTCAAATCCAATGGCATTGTCTGCAAATCTACAGGATTACAATAATGCGAATCCGATAACTGTTTGCAGAACATTTCCGAATTGTGTTATTGATTACCTTGACGGAGAACCTGCACAGCCTGAAACACAGCGAGTGCTTGTTACAATCGGTATTTTTACGATTACAAGGCTTGAAAGAGATGTACAGATTATGATTCCGTCCTATGATTTTTGTGTTCCCCGCAAGGAATGTCCGTCAGCGCCCGATGATCCGTGCGAAGTTTTCAGTAAAATTGATTTTCCTACAGACTCATTCTTCCCGCCGAACGCAATACATCGTGGCGACCGTGACTCTTCTCATACATCTTCTTTTAAATGCGGTTGTGAAAACTGATTATACAGAAAAACGGGGCTGATTTCAGTCCCGTTTTGTTATGCTATTTTGAAATTGTTTCATAAAGTAATTTTATTCCGTTTTCAATTTTTACATCTTTTATTCCCGAAAAGCTTAACACAATCATATTTTCGGCTTTGTTGAACTGCATAGTTTTAATTAATGCGTCGTCAATTTTCTTTATAACAGAATCGTCAATCGTTTTATCCTTAAAAATCAGCGAAACATAAAGCGAAGTTTCGTTAAACACAATTTTAACGGAGGTTCCGAAATATTTCTTTATGTTTGAAAGCATAAGGTTGCTTTTTTCAAGATAAATTCTTCTTGCTTTTCTCAGATGAACATCAAGCTTACCGTTATTAATATACTTTGCAAGGGCAATTTGTTCTGTTTTTGACGCTGTCTGATTTGTGTATTTTTTAATTTTGTTGTATTCATCGGTGAGTTTTTGCGGAAGAACCATATAACTGATTCTGACAGAGGGAAGAAGTATCTTTGAAAAAGAGCCGAGATAAACCGTGTTTTCGGTATCATAATTCTGTACGCACGGCATAGGGTGCGTACTGTATCGAAGCTCACCGTTGTAATCGTCCTCAATAATCAAAACATTATTTTCTTTTGCCCATTTGATTATCTCAAGTCTGCGTGTAACAGGCATTGTAATGTTGCTGTTTACGGTAAAATTAGGATTTATAAGAATTATATCGGGCTTGATTTCTTCAAGTGAATCAATACAGGCTCCGTATTTATCACATCTGAAATATTTGATGTCATAACCGTGACTGTTGAACACATATTCACTCTGAATGTAGCTGTAATCTGCAAGTGCGATTTTCTTATTATTGCCGAGAAGTGAACAGAGTATGTGCAAAAGCGTCTGAGTACCTGCTCCGACGATAATATTTTCGTATGAGGTGTTTACACTCCGTGTGCCGAGGCTGTATTTTTGCAGAGCATTTCTCAGAATTTCTTCACCCTGTTCTTCACCGTAGGAAGTGAGCAGATAGTTTTGATTTAAAACCTCTTTAACATATTTTTCCATTCGTTTATGTTGATTATACCGTCATCAATGCTTTTACTGCTGAAATCATATTCATAGTATCTTTTTGTTTTGTTGATATTTGAAGACATTTTATCGCTTTTTGACGGTGTACCGCTGAACTGTGCCTCAACATAATATCCGCTTCGTGGCCTGTTTGATATATATCCCTCTGCACACAACTGTTCATACGCTCCGTTGACAGTAGTTTTGAAACATCAAGGTCGGTACTTAATCGCCTTATTGACGGAAGCTTTGTTCCTTTTTTCAGACTTCCCGTTTCAATTGATTTTCTGACCGACATATAAATCTGCCTGTAAAGCGGAGTTTTATCTTTTTTTATTGATAATTATAAAATCGTACAGCATAACATCACCTACCGTATTTTAACATTTTGAAAATATTATTGCAATATCAGTGTATTACGGTTGAAATTATTTCCGTTAAAATGTATAATTGTATGGTATGGCATAAAGTCACTGAAATGGCATAAAATACTAATTGCAGAGGGGATTTTACAATGAATGCTATGGCTGATAAATTTTTTGACAGTATAAAAGGGAAAAAAGTTACTTTTATCGGAATCGGTACAAGCAATCTTCCGCTTATAAAACTTTTTGTTGAAAAGGGTGCAAAAGTTACTGCTTGCGATAAGAAGAATTTTGAAGATTTGGGACAGAACGGTATTAAGGCTAAAGAGTACGGTGCAGAACTTTTACTCGGTGAAAATTATCTTTCCGAGATTGATGCCGATATCGTTTTCAGAAGTCCCGGCACACCTTTTTATAAGGATGAGCTTGTTGCACTTCGTAACAAGGGCGTTGTTCTTACATCCGAAATGGAAGTTTTCTTCGACCTTTGCCCGTGCAGGATTATTGCTGTGACAGGTTCTGACGGCAAAACAACCACAACAACGATTATTTCTGAATTTTTAAAGGCGGCAGGTTTTAATGTACACCTTGGAGGTAATATCGGCAAGCCGCTTCTTCCTGAGATTGAAAGCGTGAATGACGATGACTGTGCAGTAGTTGAGCTTTCAAGTTTTCAGCTTATCTCTATGAGAAAGAGTCCGGATATTGCCGTGGTAACAAACCTTGCTCCCAACCATCTTGATATACACAAGGATATGCAGGAGTACATTGATTCAAAGAAAAATATCATTCTTCATCAGAATGCTTTTTCAAAGGCTGTTCTCAACCTTGATAATGAGATTACAAACGGCTTTTCCGACAGCGTAAGAGGTCAGCTTGTAAAGTTCTCCGTAAAGGAAAATGTTTCAAACGGTGCTTTTCTTGACGGCGATACAATCTGCTATAATGACTACGGAAAAATTACCCGTATTATGAACATTCATGACATCAAAATTCCCGGTATGCATAATGTAGAAAATTATCTTGCCGCTATTTCAGCCGTGTGGGGACTTGTTGATGCAGAAACAATGACAGCTGTTGCAAAGACTTTTGGCGGTGTTGCTCACCGTGCAGAGTTTGTAAGAGAGGTTGACGGTGTTAAGTATTACAACGATTCAATTGCGTCAAGTCCTACAAGAACCGCACTCGGAACACTTTCACTTTACAAGCAGAAAATCTGCATTATTGCAGGCGGATATGATAAGCATATTCCGTATGAGCCGCTTGGTCCCGTAATCAATGATAAAGTAAAACTCCTTATTCTTCTCGGTGATACTGCCCCGAAAATTGAAAAAGCCGTTAAAGAGGCTTCAAACTATGATGCAGATGAAATTGAAATCGTCAATGTAACAAATATGGAAGAGGCTGTAGCTGTTGCCCGTGAGCGTTCAACAAAGGGAGATATTGTTTCGCTTTCACCCGCAAGTGCAAGCTTCGGACTTTACAAGAATTTTGAAGAAAGAGGTAATCACTTCAAGTCAATTGTCAACGCTTTGAAGTAAGATATACAATGAACACAAAAGAACTTATTTTTGAACTCTGTTGCGCAATGGGTGTGTCGGGCAGGGAAGAACCCGCTTTGTCTGTTGCCGAAAAGTTTTTATCGGACTACACGGATGACATAAAGATATCAAACGGCAGTCTTATGGCTGTTTGCGGTAACAAAAATTCAGATAAAACCATATTACTTGACGCTCACATTGACCGCATAGGATTTATGGTTACCGAAATAAATGAAAACGGATTTGTAAAAGCTTCTCCGTGCGGAGGAATTGACGCAAGAACTCTTGCCGATACTCTGATTTGTCTGCAGAACAATCCTGATATAACAGGTGTTGTATGCTGTATGCCCCCTCATCTTTCTGACGGAAAAGAGGACAAGGCTATGCCAATCGACAAAATCTGGGTTGATTTCGGTCTGCCGTATGATGAAGTTAATAAACTCATTTCATTCGGTGATATGCTGACATTTGCCTCAAAGCCGGCAAATCTTTTGAACGGCAGAATTGTTGCGCCTTGCCTTGATAACAGATGCGGTGTTGCGTCACTTGTTAAGTGTGCAGAGTTATTGAAAGACAATGAAACAGATTATAAAGTAATTATCCTTTTAAGCTCTCAGGAAGAAACATTTGGCACAGGTGCTAAAACAGGTGCTTTTACAGTTGAAGCAGACGAGTCAATTGTTGTTGATGTAAGCTTTGCATCTCAGCCGGATGTTTCAGGGTTCTATTCTACGGTTGAACTCGACAAAGGGCCTATGATTTGCATTTCTTCAATTCTCAACAAAGAAATGAGCAAATCGCTTGAAAGCGTTGCAAAGAATAAAAATATACCGTATCAGCTTGAACCGATAGCAGGCAGAACAGGCACAAATGCCGACCATATTTCAATCAGCGGAAAAGGTGTAAAAACTGCTGTTGTATCAATCCCACAGCGATATATGCATACACAGAATGAAGTTATTTCTGTAGCTGATGTTGACAATACGGCAAAGCTTATTGCCGAATACATTAAATGCGGAGGTGCTTTCAATGATTGACATAAAATTGCTTGAACAGCTTTGCCTTTGCAACGGTATTTCGGGTGATGAGGGGAATGTTCGCAATCTTATAATTAACGAGATTAAAGACTGTGCCGATGATATTAAAACGGATAATCTCGGCAACCTTATTGTGTTTAAAAAGGGAAAAAAGTCTGCAAAAAGCAAACTTATGGTGTCGGCACATATGGATGAAGTAGGTCTTATGGTAACGGATATAACATCTGACGGTTACCTTAAATTTGACGAGGTCGGCGGAATTGACAGAAGAGTTCTTCCCGGTAAGCGTGTATGTGTTGGCAGAAACGGTCTTAACGGTGTAATCGGTGTGAAACCGATTCATCTTACAAACGGTGATGAAAAAACTGCTGTTCCGAAAATGAATGATATGTACATTGATATCGGTGCCGAAAGCAGGGAAGATGCGCTTAAATATGTAAACTACGGTGACGGCATTAATTTTGAGGGCGATTTTAAGATTAACGGCAAAACTGTTGTTACAAAGGCACTTGACGACCGTTTCGGCTGCTATGTGCTTATTAATCTTATAAAATCCGAACCCGAATATGATATGTATTTCACATTTGTTGTTCAGGAAGAAGTGGGATTGCGTGGTGCTAGACCTGCGGCTTTTACGGTTAATCCTGATTTTGCTCTTGTTATCGAAAGCACAACTGCCGCTGATGTTGCAGAGGTTGATACCTCTCATCAGGTATGCAATTTGTCAAAAGGCGCAACGGTTACCGTAATGGATAGGGCGACAGTTTATGATAAAGAAATGATAAGTGCCGCTTTTGAACTTGCCGAAAAGAATAACATAGCTGTTCAGTATAAGAGAGCAGTTGCAGGCGGTAATGATTCGGGTGCAATTCATCAGAGCAGAGGCGGAGTGAGAACTCTTGCGGTATCACTTCCGTCAAGGTATATTCATGCTCCTTCAACTGCGGCAAATCTTGATGATTGCGAAAGGGTTTTAAAACTTGCAAAAGTATTGTCCGATTATATTGCGGGCGGAAATTTAGCGAAAGGAAAGACGGTCTGAATGATAGTAACCGCCAATGAAAATTATATAAATGTAATTATGAACCTGTCGGCGGAAGATCCGTTTGCGTGCAGAATAATTTCTCAGTACAACAGTTACGATTCTTCGCTTGCTTTCGTTGACTACTGGACGATAGTTGACGATAAAACAGATGAATGTACAGGTGCAATTTCCCGATGCGGAACAAACTTCATTTTATTTCTCACAGATAAAACAAATCTTGAAGAAGTTTCGTCATTTATGCGTGTTGCGGGTGCGTCAAGTGCAATATGCAGCGGAGATTTTAACCTTAATTTATACGGTAGTAAATCCGTTTCGGGTGTTATTCTGAAAAAATCAGAACCGTTTGAAAATGTTGATGAAAGTATAAATTTTGATGTTCCCGATATTAAAGAGGTTTATAATCTCATCGTAAGCTGTGCCGATGAAAATTTTGTTCCGCCGCCGTTTGATGATTTTTATGTTGATGTGAATCACAAGCTTCGTCATAATGCAACGAGAATGTACGGCGTTTATGACGGCACAAAACTTGTTGCAATGGCTATGACCGTTGCCGAAAGCAGTAACGGTGCCGTCTTGGGTGCGGTATCGTGTCATCCCGACTACAGAAAGCACGGCTACGGTTCAACTGTTGTAAAGTACATATCCAACAGACTGATTGCCGAGAACAAGACCGTGTATCTTCACAGAGCCAAGAATGCAAATCAGTCGTTTTATAATAATCTCGGTTTTGAACAGTGCGGATCATGGCAGGAATATTATTTTGAAAGGTGATATATTTGAGTTTTTTTGATATAGATGAAAGAGTTATAAAAGCATCCGAAAAGGCAATGGAGCTTTGCAAGGACAAGCTTGCGGAGATTGACAATATTCAGGAATACAACCAGCAGAAGATGATAAAGGCTTTTCAGCTTGCAGATGTTCGTGAAAGCCACCTTTGGGGTTCTACAGGCTACGGATACGACGATGCAGGCAGAGAGGCTCTTGACAAGGTCTATGCCTATGTTTTTGATGCAGAAGACGCACTTGTCCGTCATAATTTCGTAAGCGGTACTCATGCCCTTACAGTTGCACTTTTCGGCGTTTTAAGACCTGGAGATACAATGCTTTCCATAACAGGAATGCCGTATGATACAATCCGTTCTGCTATAGGCATTGAGGGCGACTATCCCGGTTCACTCAAGGACTTTTCAATCAATTTTGAAATGACCGAGCTTAATCCTGACGGCACACTTGACTATGACAAAATCGCAAGCGACATTGCAGAAAAAAAGCCTAAAATGGTTTACATACAGCGTTCAAGAGGCTACAGCACAAGACCTACGCT